>Ga0123340_1000674_pt1 | contig 24567 bp, 19 predicted proteins | sample SirMexnodulemix_FD_89961 | JGI IMG/M metagenome (GOLD analysis project Ga0123340, IMG submission 89961) | Root nodule microbial communities of legume samples collected from Mexico - Siratro Mexico nodule mix | ecosystem: Host-associated > Plants > Roots > Nodule | place: Mexico: Nepantla...
AAATAAAAAAAAAAAAATAAATAAAATATAAATAAAAAAATAAAAAAAATAATTTTATTTTTCTTCTTCTCTTAATTTTAATATATTAATTTTTTTTTTTTTTTTTTTGCAAATATTGGGAGAAAAAATATGATGGGAAAAGAAAAATATTTTCAAAGACGTGTTACTAGAGCTAATGGAATACAATATTGGGACAGATAGCAAAAAAACAATGAAGGTTGCATAGACATGCTCCATGGCAACCTACCCTGAATCTGCAACTGTCACGAGTAATTTTTTTAATAATTAAGTTAATACAAAATTGCATATAAAATTATTAAGCTATGTTTTGAATGCTTCAAAATATTATTAGAATAGTGGTCAGGAATAAAACTGTATAAATAAAAAATATCTATAAATATATTGTTTTAAAATTTTAGGTGAAATATTTGGGGTTGAATCTCTTTGTTCTAAGAAAATCCAACAAATAATATAAAATAGTTTATTTGTAGTGAATATATGTCCTCTTGTGATAAATTCAGCAATATTACTATTTTATTTTAAAAATGCTATTTAATCTTAAATTGTTCTAATATGGTTCATTTATTTGTTTTTCACATGTTTGGTTCGTTATTCAATTACTTGTGGAGTTGAGATACCTTTAATTAATAGATATTAGATTTTAATATGTTAGTTTTTGTTAAGAAAATTTGAAACTTATAAAATTGTTCTTCCTTGCTTTCCACTTTCATCAGCAAACCAATGTATACCTTGTCATCAAATCTATATATGCAATTAATTATCTTGTAAATAAATAAAGTTTAGTAGTAAGATTATAATCGAAGTATGAATATACAATTTTCCTAAATATTTACAACAGTCTTTATTATTCTCACCACAAACACGATTCTTTATGGTCTGATACAATGAAAATCTTATAAATACATATTTAGAATTTAAGGAGATAAAAAAATTTTAATAAAGAAAAAATTAAAACTATATAAGAAGAAATTACTAATATTTAATAAAGAGTTTAAATTAGACTTAAGTAGCAGTGTTCGAAATCGATAAAAAAAAATTGTAAATGATAAAAAAAAATAGATACTCCATGCAAGAGAAGCCACTTGAGGTAATGATAACGAAAACAACTCTTAAAATATTATTCTTTAAGAAGGAAGACTTAATTTTTATTATAGAGTCAGTTATCTCACTATACTTTAATTTTATATAATCATATATTTTTATATTAAAGTCGTTTTGGTTTTGATAAATTAATTTATAACCAGGTCGTATATAGACTATATCAGTGTACAGGGTTGAAGTCCTTTTAATTAATCTCACCAACTTTTCTCGTTTATCATTTTCGATTATTTTAACACACTAACATTGAATATTTCACTTCATAGTTTGGTTCTCCGTTCACATTCACTTCATAGTTACTCCACACAACACATGAAAAAGGGTGACAAAAGGGTGACCAACGGGGGACAGTTTTGTCTTTTGAACCCCATGGAGTAGAGAAGGAAACCATGGGGTGCAAAAAGAAATACATCTACTTTTGAATCTGACCCAGATGTTTTGAAGGAAACTGCTTCTCGCACCTCCATGTTTTGTTCATACACCTCCTCATCAGAGGATAAGGATGAAAGCAACCACATTTGCGGACATGATCGCATGACATCCTCGGATATGTCTGCCATAGCTTCTTCTCTGCTTCTCCCTCTTGGTAGTCCCATTTGCTTCTCTTCCTCATATTTGCACTTGTTTCCTTCACACCATAATTCAATTGCTTTGCTCACCATGCATAACAGGCTTTTCTCATTGAAATGGCTTTTTAAGAACACAAAAATAAGTTGTGTTGTGATCATATATATTATTGATGTGAAGCACTAAGCAGTTGACACTCAGAGACTGCGAATTCAGATTTATTTCTGCATAGTGTTGGCCCAACTTCAGTTCTTCAATGGTACTGTTGTGTTGCTTTAATTGCCACAATTGTTTTCTGAACTAAGGTTCCCATTTGGTAGGTTCTACTTGTGGTAAAAGTCCCTCTTTTAATCCTCCTCAGACCACTTTGGTTCGAAGATTAATTGTTAAAGTCAAGTCCTCAGACACAAGGGAATGCAATGCCAATTCACGTCGAAACTTTCTTGGGTTGGCTCTAGGAATCTCAGGCCTCTTCATCGGTTCATTGGATGCCAATGGAGCTGGTTTGCCCCCAGAGGAAAAGCCAAAACTATGTGATGACATTTGTGAGAAAGAGCTTGAAAATGTATGGTGAGATTGCATAGTCCCCTTATTTGCCTCCTTTCCATGCTTTTCTCTGCTTAAACATTGACTGTGATTCATGTACATTGCTTACAATGCATTTATATTTATGCGGTTTCATCACTTTTATACTGTAATCATAAAAGACAGGTTTTTGTAAGATGATGAATCGTGTCAAATCTTGGGAAGTTTACATAAATGTGACAGAAGATATGACAATTTCATTGAACTTTCTTGGTTAGTATAGATTTGTTAATCTCCAGTTCTTAACAAATTATTGCTTGCTAGTCACCAGCAAGCCCCTTCATATGCCGTCCCTTCATTTCAAGTTTGGTTATCCAAGAATCTCTGGCAGTTAAGCTTCATTCAATTGATAGAATTTAAGCCTTTGCACACTGCCTAATGTTCCCCCTAATCCAAAGAATCTAACGTTCTAATAAGAATGAGTAGAGGTTCTTGTATACAAAAGATACTACATGATGTTCAATGCCATGCAATGAAGAATCTGTTGTTTTTGTTAGAAATAGTTAACCGATGTGATGTGATAGCATTTTAAGTTGAAGGTTCCATATTTTTTGGGACCTTAATCCATCACTAGATGATAGGCCAATGGATTTTACATTACCAACACTTTAAGATCCGAAGTTAATGACTGGTTTTGTCTTTGAATGTTTCATGCAATGAAGGTGCCTATGGTAACTACGGGATCAGGTTTGCAATACAAGGATATTAAAGTAGGGGAAGGTCCTAGTCCACCAATTGGATTTCAGGTGTGTCAAATTTCTGACTTATATGTGTCAGTCTTGACCTTTCAAAGAGGCAGTCAATGCCAAATTTGAACAAGATTATCAATCTCTGAGTGCTCATACATTGACACCAATGTTCATTATGTTATTATTTTATTATTGTATAATATTTTATTAAAAGAATCATATGTTAAGTAGATATTTTGAATGAACAGTGGTGTCAAAAAGATAATTTTTCTTTATCTTTACCTTCTAGTTAGAAAATACTCTACAAATTGGTAATGGCATGTTGCGTGAATGGGCTTGCCATCTACTGAGTTCTTCAAAATAGCATATGCAGTTTGCATCAAAATTAACCTTACTGCATAACTTTCTCATGCACTTGAATCACTGGAGGCATATATAGAAAGGAAAAAAATTTCGTATGTGCGAAAGAAACTGCATTTATTACACAACTAAACCAAACTTCTTCACCATGGCATGCTTTTTGGCCAGGCAAGAGCCTCTAGACCACCTCCTTTCTGAACTTGCTGAAGTTTGATATTTCTATGAAGATTAAAGTATCTTCATTCTTTTTCAACCTTGAATAAACTTAAAAGTGATATTTGTCAGGAGTAAAGTCCTCTGTCAGCAGATGATATTTTTCTCAATATACCAAGACTAACATCATTTCCACATGCCTCTTTGACTAATGAAATATAATTACAGGTGGCCGCTAATTATGTTGCAATGGTTCCATCTGGACAAATATTTGACAGGTATTACAAATTTGAATCAATCTTTCTTCAATCCATGAATTGGTATGAAATGGTTTTTGTTGTGGTGCATACATGAGAATTTTATTTGACTGTGCTGAATTGTACAACCATTCCTAATCATACGTTGGACATCTAAATGTTTTATGAATCGTCAATCAGCCATATTTTGCAAACAGCAAATACTCTTGGAATGTTTTTGGTGTTTAATTTGTTCATTCCTTTTTCCAGTTTTTGTTACATTCCAATTTTGGTTTTGAAGATTTTCTCGTTGAACTCTGATTAAAAATTTTCACCCATAAGTATACTCACATGGATGCTCTATGCTGAAATTGAATTTTAAGCCTGTGAAAACAGAAGTTCTTTATATGTGTTTCTCTTGTTCACCCTTTTCAATTTTTACAGTTCACTGGAGAAAGGTCTGCCTTACATTTTTCGCGTTGGTTCTGGTCAGGTAAACTCTGGAGTTTATATTTTAAAGCTTAAGAATTTCTCTTTCACAGTAGTTAGTGTTCAAACTTGACAACCAACGGCTTTGTGACCAAAGTGTTTGACAATGCTTTTGAATATTAACTGATATTCAGCCCAATGAGTGACAGGTTATACAGGGACTTGATGAAGGTATTCTGAGCATGAAAGTTGGAGGGAAGCGTAGACTGTATATACCTGGATCAGTAAGCTTCCATTTTCACAGTTCAAGCTAGATTCCCCAAAAATTATTAGATGGTCCACGAACATCATAAAGACCAATTTTCATATAAAAAAACAATTAGTTTTTTTTTCTCATAAATAAAAAAAAATGTAGATCGGAATCACCTGAATCATGTAATATTTGTGCCCTTTTACTTCTGTATTACAACCTTTTTAATGCATTAAAAAAAATACTGCAACTTTTGACTATGAACGTTGTGCTTGAAAATTGCATGGACAATAGATAACAAACACTTAATGCTATGATAATGTTCATTTACTGATAGAAAATGACAAGTCTTCGGTTCTGATTGTTGACTGTATATCTGTGTTTTATTGGCAGTTGGCATTCCCAAAAGGCCTTAATTCTGCTCCTGGAAGACCAAGGGTGGCTCCAAGCAGTCCAGTCATATTTGATGTTAGTTTGGAATATATACCGGGGCTCGAAGTGGATGAGGAATAAAATAAGGTTGTACATTTGATTGTACTTAATCAATCTTGATTTTTGTTTGTCAATATCACCATTATATACAATCGTTAATTCTTTCTGAGAAATGAGCATAAAATCTATGCTGAGTAACATTGTTAGGACTTCTGAGTTCAGATATCACAAAAATCTTCCTTATATACTTTAAATCTAGCATAAAAATACATCATCGGTTATATTGGGCGTGAGTTAACAGGCATTTCCATGTACAGTATGCTTGTACGAGTCTCCATTAAAACATTGCATACACAAATGTTCTGGAACATGTATATCGTTAATACAACAAAAATAGACTCACTTTGTCTATCATTTGTTTTTGTCTCTCCTTTACAAATATTACAAGGTAACATACAAATAGAATTGGCTTACAAAAATACTTTAATAGGAAAAAGCACCACATACTGAGCAAAGGCACAAGTGATCTGAAAAGCAAGAAAAAGAAAAGGTAAATTTGAAGAAATAAGCCCAGAAAACAGCAAATGCCCGCTCAGCTAATTAAATGGCTGGGAGAGTTGTTGAACATGGTGTGCCACATAAATGCCCGTGAAAGCACCATCTCAAGCTCCTGGTGAGTCCAATTCTCTGTTGGGAGGTTCTGAAGGAACATTACCAATTCTTGGAAATCAAATTTCTGGAGCTTGTCTGACCACTAAAGGTAAAAGAAGAAAAAGAAAAATCACTTCCTACTAAAGTAATCATTACCAAAAGCAGAGCAAATAATCTAAGCTACTGTACATAAATTCACCACGAAACAAAGAAATGCATAAAAGATTATGTGCGTAACAGTGGCAGTAGTCAAACAGGGAATACAAGTATATACAGGAATGTTTGCATCCTTTAGAAAGCAATTTTGATGCAGAATGGAAATAATCTAAGCAATGTTAAGACAACGAAATCTATGCAAAAGGCATGATGGTAAACAATGTAAATCATGCCAAGCATTTACCCTACGTGCTAGTAAAGCTGAGGAAATATACATTAACAAATTGAAAAGCAGAGAGATTATTCGCAGTCAGCACAGCTGCAAGATGAAATCTGATTCAGATAGATTTATATGAGATGGCTAAGGAAAGCTTGCTCACCGTTAGAAGGAAGCTGGCAAATATATATATTAGGAAGTCTGGTAAGGCATCTCCTTCAGCTAAATATGTATCCCAAAGGCGCGTGATGAGATGGAATGGTATCTAATTATATAATAAGACATCATTAGTAAAAAAGCATAAAATCATTTGAAAAATCTACCCCAGACAATGTTTCCATTCTATAATGTAATCAATTATATCATATGTTTTTGACAAAACTATCTCACTTATAAGTAAACAAAATATCAAAGCAAACCTCACGGATGAGAAGACAGTTGAACCAGCGGGAAGCAAACTGAAGAAATTCAAGTCCCTGATCCTCCATGTGCCGGGAAACAGGCTCTGGTGCAGCTCAAAAGTTTCACTAGGGCACATCAGATTACATTTGAATACATACAATAATAATATAGCTAAAAATAAGAGTATGGTTTGGTAGTTCATTCTACAAATTCCTTTTCTTTAGTAAATGGACACAAATTAGATAACGGTCAGTTTTCACACTTCGATGTAAAAGCAAATCGGTAGGAAATGTCTAGTCGAAATTTCCAATCCCTTGTGGCACCCAAACTGATTCTACTCTTCTGGGTAGGATAAGAGCTCCAAACAAAACACACAGAATTTTAACAACTATCATAATTAATTACAAATAACCACCTGGCCACCAGAAAATATACTCATAACACGTCGTAGGTTAAAGAATTTCAGTAGGATGAAATTAAGATGGAAATTGCAGGTGTTTTACAATCTATACACCTATTTCCAGGGTTGAGGGTAGAATGGTAATGTTCCATGTTCTCAGCTTCAATGATTCATATTCTACTCTTCGTCCTAATTGTTCATATTCTCCTGTTTGTTCTAATGTTCCATGATGCAAAATATGTGAGTATTTTCGAAAAAGTTAAAAGTAATTAATATCTTATGAAAACAGGGTAGCCTACATGATATATACTACCAACTAAATAATACTAACAACATTACAACAAACCAAATATATCTTCATAAATAAAGGAGGGAGAAGATTCGTGCGAAACATGAAAACTCAACCCACAAGTAATATTGCTAAAATTTAGAATCAATGACACTATTTCCAAAATAGAGAATGACGCTTAAGAATAGAAAGTGTACCAAATCAATAAAAAGTGGTGAGGCATTTAAATTTCAAAAAATTACAGAAGTGCTTGACGGAAGACAAAAGGTCTTAGAAAAAGGTTACTACCATCAATCCTCCTGACCAATTCCTTCAACTTAAAAACAAGCCTCTGAATTCCAGGTTGAGCGAATGTATAATGATCTTGCATACCATCAAGCAACTTTGACAAGCAGCAGTAGCAGTCTGCCTCTATATTAGAGATTGTATCTGGAGATAAATCAGAGATTGACCAGTTATCTATATCTCCTTCAAAATACTCTGATAAGAAAACAACCAAAAATGGTGTAACAAGATCATTTATCCCCTGAACATATCCACTTGCTGGATGCCGAATGGCCCTGGTAAAAGATTGGGAAATTATGTTAGTTAAATAAGATAAAAGAACAAATTTTGTATGCATTTGTAAGTTAATAGCAAAGGCTAAAGAGCTTCAGAATATCTATCATGGATAAAGACTGAAGCCAGAACAATTCATGCCTGCATAATTGTTAGAGCATATACACTTCTAAACCAAGCTTATTCTCATTCCGCCGTCATTCTGTTATTGACAACTGTTAGTCAATTAGTTATACTGAGTTGTTGATGATCAGCACTAGGATTTTGTTTCGTATAAAGTCTAATCACCTTTGTATGACCAATGAGACATAATAACATCAGAAATCATTTTCAGTTTTCAATTCTCCCTATTTTTCTCTCTCTTCGCCCCCGCCCCACCCACCCCCCTCTCCCCTCTCTAAATGCTATATTTTCTCCCACTGCATATTCATCATTAATGGTTCAAATTTGAAGCACTCTGAGAACAGTAATGAGAAAGCTAGATGCGTAAACCACAAGGTCTATTTTGGTTCTGGCATCATTTTTTCCCCAGGTCATTGCTCAAAAAAGCTGCTAAGAAAGCAAATGTATATAAGACTAAATCAGCTTTTTAAACATCTTGTGATGTGTAGTACATATGCATCAGAAGGTGACTAACCGTTTGCTGATATCTAACAGTGAAACCATTTCTAGACCGAATGTTTGATAATGAAACAGATCCAATACACCAGTATTTGTTGGGTTACATTGGTACATATTCCCAATACTAAGGAATTTTCAACTTAACAAAAAAATTGATAACATAGAACAGTAGACTATGAATAATATCTGGCCAACAAATGGGTAACAACAATATCTAACCATGCATAAAGAATTCGTTCCAATGATTTCTGAACTTGCTGTTGCTGGAAGAATGGAACATCAGGTACAGTTCTTGGACAATCAACACCAATCTAATAAATATACAAGGACAACAGTCAGAAAGAAATACATTATTTTCGGTGAATAATCAAGCTAGGAATATATGAAACCTGAGAATACCTGACGAAGCATGTTGACCTCGTCATCTGAACGTTCTGTATCTGGAATATCGTAATACTGAGATATACAGTCAAGATACTCAAGGCGCTTCCTTCTTAGAACTCCCTCCCTTCTATCTGAATTAGGTGGTGCATATCCCTGTTGTCAGTATATCTTTAAATTTCCAGGAAGGAAAAATGTTATCTATAAAAAGAAGAATGACTGGGGGTCAAAAATGTTGAGCCCTTACTCAAATTATTCTCTACACTATAAATCACTTCAACTTTCTGTTCTAAAATCTACTGCATATATTAGCATTTCAAAACATTTTGGCATCAGATCAGTTGTAAATAATTTCATGTCTAACCCTCTGTCAATAAAAGTTTAATCAAAGGCATCCCCTGAACAAAATAAGAATCCACACAGACCTAAAAATTTCTTGCACACACAACAAAGCTCATTATCATTACACTTTGTATGACATGAGAACTACTATCAAAGGAGCATGAGTTAGAGCAAGAGAAATAGCTGAAGGACATAGAGCTTACCAACAGAAGTCTCCACACTCTAGGACGCATATTGTCTGGAACACCACTCCAAGCTAATTCACGCAACTTGTCTAAAATATAGATGTCAAGGAGGAGATATTTTATTGGAGTAGATAACCGTAGGTTTTTTTCAAAAGGTTTGTAAAAAGGAAAGATAAAATTTATATATGATTTTGTGGGCATGGTTCAATAATTCAGTTTCTGTTGCAATTTATCTTTTATCCTTACTGCTAAAATTATCCATACAAAGCAACCACGTTATGGGTATGTTCATAAGAGCACACTATGATTCCCCAACTGGTTGCAGCCAAGTACGAGATATAAGGAAAAAGATCAATGAATGATATACAAAAGAAAATACAGATAGGGAAAATTGCAATACCTAATATAACCACTGTCTCAGAAAGGACCTTAGTGAACTTCATAACTCTTGCAGAATCCGTCGCTCTAGCACCCATGGTAGACTTGCGGATTTCTTCAGGCAGGTTGCCTCCAAGGGAGGTCGACACTTTTAGCTTAGTGGCATCAGCAATACTAATTGGTTTGCTTGTACTGTGAAATTCCTCCTGCAGGAAGAGTAGAAATTCCGCTTGATGAGCTGATCCCCATCACTCATGTTCTCATAGAGGCAGTATAAAATGATAAAGTTATGAATAACACTGTCACCTCTTTTGCCCCAGATGATTGATCGCTTGGACCAGCATCATTGTGAGAAAAACTCCTCTTGTAACTTGTTGAGGATATCTCTGAATTTGGGTTATTTGGTATCTTTGAGTTTGAGTTATCCGGAGGGTCTGACCTACGACTCAATAATATTTTACCGGGTATGCTGCGACCTTTGAGTAACCTTTATAAAGAGGGACCATAGATTAAGTTGCTACTATCAATCATAAGGATACCTTTTGAAGAACATGTTTACAGTTTATTTGAGTTTATGATATTGTTTACAGTTTATTTGAGTTTATGTTATTGTTTACAAGAGTTTATAATAAGTCTGTAAGTTACTTTCAGCCTTATAAGTCATCGTTAAATTGCTACTATCAATATCAATCATAAGGATACATTAAGCAGAACTTATCTACAGTTTATTTGAGTATATTAACGACATAAGCAGTCGTGCAATTGTTTACTATAGTTTATAACATGTTTGTAAGTTATTTTCAGCTTATTTAAATAAGCTTTACCCAATAACTTACGGAAAAACTCACAAACTCTTGTAACTATTGTCATGGGAACAGATTTCTTTTATGCCATATCAATTTTGGGTTTCTTCGTATATAAACTCTTCTGTTAATTATTTGCTAGCTTACCCTATTTGATGTTTTTGTTTTATAACTATGATGATACACAGGAGCAAATAACAATGCGCGTATGCGCGTATTAGGTGGACTAGTATACAGGAGTATAGATGTGTTCCAGGGTTTTGAATTATTATTCCAGGTTTCTTTTGATGTGCATAAATTATTAGCATGATATAGCTTTAAGATATATCAAGTTCTTTTTTCAATTGATCTATTGATTGTTATATGTGTGTATATGTAACTAGTTATTCTTTATAGTGATGTTTTGTGGAGGTAAAATAAATTGAGTTTATTCCCTAAGCTAAAAAAACAATTTAGGTCTCTCCTTTAACTTCTTGAAAAGACAATATGCATAAATTGGTCTTTAGTTAGCTGGAGAAGTTCATTTCATTTTATCTTCTTATTAACAAAATAATCCGAAAAAACTAAGTGAGTCATTTTCTAAATGCACCCTAAGCTAATACACTAAGCTGTGTGCTTCAAGTTGTGGATAAAACTGATTAACTGTATACAAAATTCAGAAGGGCGAAATAATAATATCGTTCAATTAACACTGAAGAGGAGGAAAATGAAAACTTCAGAAAATAATGAAGCAATAGTAACGCCAATATTACCCTCGATTTGAGAAAAGAAAAAGAGAGGAATTTGAGGGTTACCCTTGAACGTTTTTGAGGGTCTGATTCAATCTGGAGTCAAGGGTAGTTGCTATCTTACGCTCATCTTCTTGGCGCTTATTCATGCTTATCACAGTTTTCGTTGTTTGTTTCAGCTGCTGCTCTTTGCTTACGGAAGAGAATTGCTGAAACTAATAATCGCCCGTCGTCGTCGCCGTCGTGGTCGTCGTCATCTATTACCGCCAAAATAACATTCTAACTTTCACTAATAGTGCTTAATAATTGTGAAAAGTGAAAACCCACATCGCTAAGCTTTGTATTGCTTTAATTCTTAATTTTTCGTAATCGCTTTGTGCTGTGTAATTTTCTTTTGGCAGAACCCTTTCGCCCATAAGGGCGTTCCTTTGGCAGAATAGTTAATATCTATTTAATATCTTAAATAAATCACTTTTTTTTTTTAAATCTTTAATCCTTAACAAACGTTTTAAGGGCGCGGTTCAATTTAATACAGTTATAGATTTCAAACTTAAAAAACAAGAGCTTTTAAAATAAATAAGGAGTTAGCCTTAATAAGAAAGTTAAGAAAAATACGTAAAAAATTTCTAACAATTATTTTCAATATCATATTTGCTCAATTAATATTTGGTTGAAAAGAATTGAAAACTAACAAATGAGATTCTTAATTTTGATCAAATAAAACAACGACGCACAGTTTTTTTCTTCATGGATGATTTTGTGTTTATGCTTCTAATTTGATTGTTTGACACATGTAGAAAGAATGTTAAATACGATAATAAATTATCGCAACAAAAAGCTTTAAAATTAAAATAAATGTGTTATCCAATGTGGGAGTAATTATAAAGATTAGTTTGTAAATTGAATGTGACTACAAGATGAAAATATATAGTGTTTTAACATTTAAAAGTACAATAAAATCCTAATAAAGCATCCAAAATTCTTAAAAGTGATAGATAATAATTATAAAAGTTGAACATCTTCTCAAATAAAGGAAATATTAGTTTTTCACGAAACAAGTGAAATTTGTTTTAAAAATTACTAAAATAGAAAAAATATATAATTGTGGATGAATATTGAATTGCATGACTTAATTTATAAGTTCAATGATTCAGTATAACTTGAAATAAAATCTAAACCAAAGACAACAAGTCATATTGTTACTTTTTCACAAGTTTAGTATAATTTCTTTAAGTCATAAAGTGTTGAGTGTCCACGATTTTGATTAAAATGTAATTTAATGTTAATGCATGTTCATATTTGTATAGGTGTAATATATTTTTAGTATAAACAAGCAAATAAAATAGGTGTAATACATTTTTAGTATAAACAAATAAATAAAGGAATGCATATGTATAATGTTTTCAATTGTTTTTATTTTATATTAAAGTTGTGTCACACTTATACAAAAATCACCGTGTCTTGCGACACTAAAATCTTGATCCAGTACCACAACTTCATCATGTGTGAAGTCACCAAATATCATGATTTTTTTGCATGTGAATATTTATATACATATACTTAAATAAAGGGGGGAAAGAGTAAAAAAAATGTATAGATACAAGTAAATAAGACTCTTAATATAATTTGTAGAAGAGTGAGGAAATTGGTTTCTCGTCAAACATGTTGTAACTTTAGTATATTTTTTTTAAAGTAATCCTTAAAGATTATAAAAACTATTTATATAAAATAAGTTAATTTTAACATTACTAAATATAATTGTACTAATTAGTTGTAATGAAACAAATTCTCAATCTAAGAATGTATTTTTTCAACCCAATGGTCAAAGGAAGTGAATGAGTTATAATAATTGAATTATGAATCCTTCCACTAAACCACAATCTAAAATACAATCATGAGGTTTGATGGATAAGGTCTAGTGACATTATTGGATTGTCATTAAGAAGTGGAATTCCCATATGAAATCAACATGAAAATAACTTACAAAATAAATAAGAGCTTTGCATTGCTTAACTTGTTATATACCAAATCTAATTCCTTATCTCTGTTAATAAGATTCATCCTTTATGCATCCACCAAGATGTAGAAGAAGTTTGTGGCGTGGCATTAGAATCCTAAAGACTCGATAACCATCTACCAGCTTCAACATTCTCTTTGTGTTTAACGTGGAGTTCACGAGGAAGTTTGATACTTGAGAATGCCTTTTCAATTTTCTCAATGTTGGAGGTGGTCGCATCCAACGTGTTGTTGATGCTCGCCATGTTAGTCAAAATCGAGGCATAACTTGAGGGAAGTTATGAGATGTTGTAAGAACACAAAAAATCATTTAATGCGAAAGTCATATACATGTAACACAACTTTACTACAAAATAAAAACAAGTTAACTCGTTGTACCTATTTATAACTTTAATTATTTTTTATTTTACACCAAAATTATATCCTGTCTACACAACTTTTATGAAATCTGAGGTTACACCTTAGTTAAAATCGTGGTAATTATAAATGATTTATGACAAAAAAAATTATACTAAAGTCGTGCAAATATGATATATTTATATCTTTTACTTAAATCATCTTCAAGTCATACTTTATCATAATGACTTATTTTAAATAAAGTCATAATTTATACGACAGAATTATCTATAATTAAGAATATTTTTTTTTCTATTACTAATAATTTTTAAAACAAATTTTGCACTAGTTTAATAAAAACAAGAAAATAATTTGTTGAAGAAAATGTCACTATGAAAGAAAAAACTTTGAATATGAAAGAGAAATTTTAAAAATATTGATTGAAGTATAGTAATATGTTAATTTTTAGAGTTATTTTTCATGAGTAGAAAATGATTACGTAAAGTATTGTTATGAAAAAATAGTTATTCTAATATATGAAAACAAAGTTAAAAAAGTGATAGAAAATTTCAGTTTGGGAAATATGTAATAATTTAGATTTAAGGTTTATTTTCCAATCACCCAGTGAATTTATCTTATTGTCTTAACACCTAGTGAATTTATCTTATTGTCTTAATCAAGCACTGAGAGGACAAGAATAAGATCAAAGATTATTCGTCTAAGTTTTGTATAATTACTGTTTGTTGAATTATTTTTTTTTATAATTAAGTATCGTACATTGCATAATTTATTGAATTCATTATTTTTTTTATTTTGATAATTAAGTATTCTACATCGCAGAATTAAAAAATGTAACAAACTGAATTTAGATTTGTTGTTGAGGAAAATTAAATAAATGTTTATTTGGATGAATGAACAATACATAATGACATCATTAAAGATTTTGATATACTTTCATATTGGAAAAAGAAATTTTTTCCTATACTATTTATAATGACACAAGTTGTGCTTAATATTTTTTTCACAAGCAGCAGAGAGTAAATTTTTAATAAAGGTGGACATATAGGTACTAAATATAGAAATTTTATTCTTCATTATCATTTGCACACGTTAATTCTTACTCAAAATTAGTCATACAAATTTAAAATTAGTTCACCTTAGTTATACACATTGTGTTTCATTTACATAATCATCATTATTTAAAAATATAATTATTAAAAGAAATAGCAAATTTTACCATTTAGTATTTATAATCCCAAAGAATATTTGAATGAAATAAAAGATATAAAAAATTAATGCATGATAAATCATAAAAAAAAAATATACACTTTGAATTAAAATTTATCATATTTTGTACTGGAACAAAATATGAAATTAAAAAACTAATACATATAAATAAATAATTTAAAAATAATTTTTTTGTTGACATTACCAAATTTTATCGCGTTCTCATTGACTAATAAAAAAGATTTGTATTTTAATTTTGATTTTTGTGAACATAAGGGTAATCCCAGTATTTAAATTATTAAATAAAAATAAAAACAAGGGTAGGTTTTCGGGCTTTGTACAAAACAGCATGGCGTTGCCGCCATTACCGTTCTAAAGTCGAAGCCGATAAACCCTAAACCTCACCAGACAGTGGTGACAGAGTTCGGCCACCTCTTTCAATGGCCGTCAACGACGCCGACCAATCCAACAGGGCTCACAGGAACCGCCAATCCGGTTCCAAATCCGCCAAGAAGAAGAGTAAGAAGAAGCAGAATCAGGATGCCGGAGGAGAGGATCAGAAAAGCCAAAACCCTAAGGCCTTTGCCTTTTCTTCCTCCAACAAAGCCAAGCGGTTGCAATCACGTGCTGTCGAGAAAGAGCAGCGCCGCCTTCACGCTCCCATCATTGACCGCTCCTACGGCGAACCCGCACCATACGTCGTCGTAGTGCAGGGTCCTCCTCAGGTGCTTATTGCTCTCTTCTCTTTCTCTATAATTTAACTCAAGTCAGTGCACTTAGTTGTTAATGTTGCCTTCTACTGATTGGTGTGTTTGGTTTGATTTCAGGTTGGGAAGTCGCTTCTGATTAAATCTTTGGTTAAGCATTACACGAAACATAATTTGCCCGATGTTCGAGGTCCAATTACTATTGTGTCAGGTCTGGGATTATTTTGTTATACATTGCTTCTATCTGTACATTTACTTTTGTGTGTTTCACTATTTCTCTGCACTTAGGTAACGGTGTTTATTGTTTTATCTGTCAGGAAAGCAAAGGCGGGTGCAGTTTGTGGAATGTCCGAATGATATCAATGGCATGATAGACGCGGCGAAATTTTCAGATCTAGCGCTCCTTCTCATAGATGGGAGTTATGGTTTTGAAATGGTGAGTTGTTTGTGAATGATGATAGGTTTGTACATGTGTAGTGTGTTATTTTGATGAATTTGGTTTGGCATTGGTTTTATAAAATAAGGATGATGTTTTTTGATATGACTTCTTTTGTAGGAAACCTTTGAGTTCCTAAATATATTGCAAGTTCATGGGTTCCCAAAGGTCATGGGGGTTCTCACCCATCTTGATAAATTCAAGGATGTGAAAAGGTTGAGGAAAACAAAACAAAGGCTTAAACACCGGTTTTGGACGGAGATATATGATGGTGCTAAACTATTTTACTTATCAGGCCTAATTCATGGAAAGTAAGTTGTTAGAAGAAATCTGTTTTGTGACTTATACAATTTCTTCCTTTACTTGTGCAATTTAAAGCTTTGTTAGTAGTTTTTCTTTCAAATACTGACTTTCCTTAATTTAATAGGTACGTTAAGCGGGAAGTTCACAATCTTGCTCGATTTATTTCAGTCATGAAGTTTCATCCTTTATCTTGGCGAACTTCCCACCCTTATGTTTTAGTTGATCGTTTTGAAGACATCACTCCTCCTGAAAAAGTGCATGCAAATGATAAATGTGACAGAAAAGTCACCCTTTATGGTTATCTTAGAGGATGTAATTTGAAAAAGGGCAATAAGGTGTGTTTAGCAGTTCTATATTATTTTCTTTTCCTGAAACTAAATTCATTAGAATCTAGCGCTTTTTGGTAGAATGCACAGTGTCCTCGATTGATACTTGAGATGGTTCCTACTCTCATGGTTAACTTAAAGTTCACTCTGTTATCTTGCCTTGACTTGAACTAATTCGTGCTTTATCTGTTGGTTTGATCTCAGTATACTGATTGTTAACCAATCAGCTGAAGGGGATAAATAATTTAAATGTTATTGTGATCTTAAATCCTAATATTTGTGTATCTAAAATTTCATGCTGATTTTGCTTAAATTTAATTTCAAAATATCTTAATTTTTTTCTACATGTTTTTCACACTACTAATTGCTATTTATTTCTACTTATGCACTATAGTAACCACTTCCCCCCCTGCTGAAAAATCTCCTTCCTTCCCTGCAAGAGATTTGAACCTATATTTCATAAAAAGGAATTCCGTTATTCACTGGTTTCACTGTTTTAGTTTGGTGCACGCTAGAAGTGTTTAATCAACTTAGACTATCTGCTTAGAGAATACAGTTATCAGATGGTAATTGAAGTATTATGTTTATGTGCCCTCAAATATTGGTAGTCTAACAAGTGTTTTGGATTTTGGAAATCAGGTACACATAGCAGGAGTGGGTGATTATAGTTTAACTGGTATTACTGCTTTACCGGACCCTTGTCCTCTTCCATCTGTTGCAAAAAAGAAAGGACTGCGGGATAAGGAAAAATTATTCTATGCTCCTATGTCTGGACTTGGGGATCTTCTGTACGACAAAGATGCTGTATACATAAATATTAACGACCACCTTGTTCAGTTCTCAAAAGTTGATGGTGAAAACTCTGCTATGACAAGCAAAGGTCTCTTGTTAGTTTCCTTTCCTTCATGTATTTCATCCATGTTCATTAAATCATATTGTGGTCATATGGTGGAAGAATAAATATATTTCGATTATTTTATCACTGTCTGTGAAATCATATTATGATCATATGGTGGCGGTTCCTTTGATAAAAAGTTGAGGTATTCAGCTGGTTTGTAACTTTTATCATTATATCTTATTGCAATCATATCATATGACACCAGTTTTCCAGGGTACTCCTTCTTTACCTGCATCATTTTAACACAATTACCCATTATACTTTCAGGTTATATTGTGCATAACTCTAGTGTTTTTGTTTTACTTTTCTGATTTCTTTCTTGTTTCAATATTTTATTTTATTAAACTTTTATCTCATGTGCTTTTGACAGGAAAGGACAGAGATGTAGGAGAGGTTTTGGTGAAATCACTACAGAATACTAAATACTCGATCAATGAAAAGCTGGAGAACAGCTTTATCAGTTTTTTTGGTGAAAAGCCTAAACTGTCGTCAGAAGCTCTAGCTGATGCACATGGCACAAACAATGATGTAGAACAGACTGAGGCTGTTAACACAAAGGATTTGGATGGTTCAGAATCATCTGATCAGGATGAAGAGGACACCATCAAAGAGAGTGAAGCCTCTGGTTCTGATGATGAAGATTCACCAAATAGTAATTCTTTGAATGGAGACCAAATACAAGAACATATTGAGTTTCATGATGGAAGACGAAGGCGGAGAGCGATATTTGGAAATGATATTGATCAAAGTGATCTGATGGTAAGTTTTAAGCAATTTTGTTTGTTTTTTGGTCACACAACTCATGCCTCACATAAGGGAAATATCATAAAATGTTTTACCGTCATTCCCTTTCCTTTTTTTTTTAATTCCCACATATCTTGTTTATGAGGTCAAGCTTATATTATATTGAATGTCGACCAAGCTAAAACTCATCGAATTATTGACTGCTGTTTGAATAGAATTATTTTTCCTTTTGTTTCATGTGATATTTATGTCAGTTTGCATGACAATGCTCTACTGCGACACTCAATTTCAAACTGATTTTGTTGATAGGATTCGGAAGGAGACGAGGATGGTGCTGCCAGTGATGATCTTGCATCTTCTGATTCAGAATCTTCAGAAGAAGAGGAGGAAGATGATAATGATAACGATGACACAAATGGTGCAGTTTTCCTCATATTATTGTTAAGATTTATATCTTTTCTGTTCGTGTCTGGCTGTATCAATGTGTTGTATCATTTTCAGTTTTATATCTTTTCTGACTTCTCTTTCTTGATTTTCTCATAGAAGATAGCATGGGTAATATTTCCAAGTGGAAAGAGTCTTTGGCGGAAAGAACTCTCTCACGTAAAGCTCCTAGCTTGATGCAACTTGTGTATGGGGAATCTACTAATAATTCAATCACTACAAACACAGAGAATGATACTAGTGGAGATGAGGAAAGTGATGATGACTTTTTTAAGCCCATAGAAGAAGTGAAAAAGGTTAGTTTATTACTACCTTGTCAGGACATGTACCAAATTGCTCATGTAATTATTGCCTGCCTAGCAATGTTTGTTTCCTTTGATGACAATAACAAACACCACATTTGAAATGTACATGTTGGTATTTCTTAAAAACCCTTATTTAAATTTGTTACTTTGTTAGCCCTCAAAGTATGTTCTTGTTTGCTAGATGCACTAAGCAATTGTGTTTGTGCTTTTTGTCTTTAAAATCTATAGCAAAACATGAGAGATGGATTGGATGATGATGGAATGGTCAACACTGAGGATTGTTCCAAGTGTACACAATTTGTGCATCGGAGATGGGATGAGGAGATTCGCAACCGCTTTGTGTCTGGCGATTTGGCAAAGGCTGCACTCAGAAATGCATTACAAACAGCTAATACTGAAGGGGAAAATGATGATGACTATGGTGACTTTGAAGATTTGGAAACAGGAGAAAAACATGTGAGTTATCGGACAGATGATGCTCTTGCAGCAACAACACTCAAGGGAGATGATATGGAAGCTGAGGAGCGGAGGCTTAAGAAACTTGCTCTCCGTGCAAAATTTGATTCTCAATATCCTTTTTTTTCTCTCTCCATATACTTATGGAACATGAACAGTTACTTCTAATAATCCACACCCTCATCTGAAAGAAAGTTCATTTATTGCTTTAAGGTTTGATTTCTGAGTTTGGTAGAATCATGTCTTCAAATACCATACATAGTTTTTGTCTTGTTCGAAGGTGAACAACCCTTCCTCCAACGTGCACAGTCACGAAATAAAAACATTCATAGGACTAGAAAATAGATTGCCAATTTATGCCATACTTTAATAATGCTGTCTTGCAATTGTCCTAATGGTGGAGCCTCTTTGGGTTACGGACCACTTCCATCCTTGCCAAAACTTGATGTCTTTCACATGATTAAAGGGTCCAACCCAAATCAGTGATGAATGGTCTACATAGAGAACTTCATCAAGGCCCTTTGCCCTGAACTTTTGGGTAATGATATTGATCTAATGTCTCGGCCATTGATATGATAATGATGTGAAATGCGAAGACACTGACTCATTGGTCCAAGATACCACTTTTTGTGTGTAATGCTGACTCATTGAATTAAAAGCAAATTGTTGGGTGCAATATGGTTCTATATTTTGTTACCTTAATTCCGTTATTTACATTTGAAGACCCTGGATCACCAGAGGAAGACACTGGTAATGAAAGTGAACGCAAGTTCCATCGTGGTCAAGCTAATGAAAGTAGCTATTTTGGCAAGGTAAATTGCAAACATTAGATGTCAACTACCACATTCTATTATGGCTAATAACTGTTGGTTTTTGCCAGTTGAAGGAGGAGATTGAACTCCAGAAATAAAGGAATATAGCTGAACTCAATGATCTTGATGAAGATACCCGATTGGAGATAGAAGGCTTCCGAACAGGGACGTACCTAAGGTTGGAGATTGATGATGTTCCTTGTGAGATGGTTGAATACTTCGATCCCTACCATCCAATATTGGTTGGAGGGGTTGGTATAGGGGAGGAAAATGTTGGATATATGCAGGTCAGTGAAATTTTTTAAAGCATAATTCCTAATAATGTTTAAGTTCACAAGTGTTATTAACATTTAAGGTCAATAAAGCTAATATTTTCTTTAAAAAAATTAAATTGGTTGGGATTTCTATTTGTCTAGATTGTTTGATGCAATAATCCAAGGACAAGGGGCATGTGACCATAAAAAAACTTCGTAGAGTATCAAAATGAATGTATTGTGTATTATTTAGATTTGGAATAGTTACTATTTATAGCTGTTACTAGGATGGTAACATGGACCTCCTATATGCAAGGAAAGGAATGCAAAATGCTGTTTCTGTAGAAAATGAAAGTTTGGCTTCTAAAACATTTAAATAGCAGCCTTGAGTTCAATTTTAAAAGTTGATTGAAATTTGAACTTTCGAGATTCGTTTTTCTATTTGTTTCCAGACAAGGTTAAAGCGGCACAGGTGGCACAAGAAAGTTTTGAAGACTAGAGATCCAATTATTGTTTCTGTTGGATGGAGGCGTTACCAGACAACCCCAGTTTATGCCATTGAGGATAGCAATGGAAGACATCGTATGCTTAAGTACACTCCGGAACACATGCATTGCCTTGCTATGTTTTGGGGCCCTCTTGCTCCTCCCAACACTGGGGTTGTAGCCGTTCAGAATTTATCAAACAATCAGGTCTGGTGCTACATTAATTTCTGTTAAATAATCCTTCTTTAAGTCTTGTCAAATCGTGGGATCTTTACTTTTGTAGTTTATTCCTTTTTTTTTCGTGTTATTCTTTTGCTGAGTGCCTGAGAGGATGTATTCTGTTTATCAGGCAACATTTAGGATTACTGCCACTGCAGTTGTGCTTGAGTTTAATCATGCAGCAAGGATAGTGAAGAAAATCAAATTGGTTGGTTATCCATGCAAGATATTCAAGAAGACAGCACTTATCAAGGATATGTTTACTTCAGATCTTGAAGTAGCTCGGTTTGAAGGTGCAGCTATTCGAACAGTCAGTGGGATTAGGGGGCAGGTGAAGAAGGTCCGTGAATTGTAACGTGGAGTTAGTGACGTACATTATACTGATGGTTTGTTTTGGTAGTTACTGCAGTTGGATACGTATAACTTACATCTCTTTTGTCCTAAGTTATTTATTAATCTGGCAGGCAGCAAAAGAAGAAATAGGTAATCAAGCAAAAAAGAAGGGTGGGCAAACCAAAGAAGGAATTGCTAGGTGCACTTTTGAAGATAAAATCCTGATGAGTGACATTGTTTTCCTGCGTGCATGGACTCAAGTTGAAGTTCCCCAGTTTTATAATCCATTGACAACTGCGTTGCAGCCTCGTGAAAAGACCTGGAAAGGAATGAGGACTGTTGCAGAATTGAGAAGAGAACACAATCTTCCTGTTCCTGTAAATAAAGATTCACTTTACAAGGTACGTGTTCTAGTTTGATACTAATGGACGCTTTCCCTTCTTACTGTGCATTGAGACGTTTCTTCTTCCTTATGGTTTGTAGTTTGTATACTTATTTTCATTCTCATCTTCTGCCAGAAAATTGAAAGAAAACCTAGAAAGTTCAATCCATTGGTGATTCCCAAGTCTCTTCAAGCAAGTCTTCCCTTTGCATCAAAACCCAAGGATATACCCAAGCGAAAGAAGCCCTTACTTGAAGAGAGAAGGGGAAGGGGTGTTGTTATGGAACCTCGAGAGCGCAAAGTTCATGCTCTTGTTCAACATCTCCAGTTAATAAATAGTGAGAAGGTAAGTATGTCAGCTGATTGTTTGCTCAACTTTATTTGAATTTTCTATTCAAGATTTCCAAGCAGACTGTGCAACTGGCTTGGGACTATACTCCATTGCTAAAAAGTATTTTTGTTCCATTTTATTGGATGCGAAGTCTTTAAAATTGAGGATGAATCAACTTCAAACACAGTAGATTTGCTGTTTAATTCAAAGAAAGCCTGTTCTAGGCAATGATTTTGTAGCTTAATTAATGGCTACCGTCCTATGGAAATACTGGGTTATATTCCTAACTCATCGAATATTAGTGCTTTAATAAATATTAATCTGTAATTTTGGAAACTCATTATGACTCTTGATGTTTTTTCACTTTTCCTTTTCTTGCCTTAAGATATCAATGGTTAATGGTCTTAATTACTAACTTTTTACTGACTTGTTGAGAAATTGATTTCCGGTTGACTAGGTTGTCGTTTCATGGTATCTAGAGTCTTTTTATTCAAGAGTTCTTTAGCAATACCATTCATATTAAGTGACGTTGCTATGATGTAACACAATTTTTTTAAAGCGCTGCTGTTGCATGTCTTTTGACATACTCTATTTTCTGAACCCCTTGCAGATGAAAAAGCGAAAGCTTAAGGAAGAGAAGAAAAGGAAAGAGCTTGAAGCAGAGAGAGCAAAAGATGAGCAGTTGTTGAGGAAGCGCCGGAGAGAGGAAAGACGTGACAAATATCGGGCACAAGACAAGCAGAATAAGAAAATTCGGAGAGTATAGGTTTGCATTTACTCCTTGAATTCGTTCTGAAATTGTTGAGGTAAATGAATTTTGGTGACATGGAACCGTCACAAAGGAGAAGCATGAAATGAAAGGTTCATGCGGTTGGATCTACGGCATTATGGTATTAAAGAGAACAAATTTCACGTATTCAGCATCATGTAGATTGTTTTGGAAATGGTGCTGTGGATCTGGGGAATTAATGGCAACATTGATAGATAAAATTGTGTTTGAGTATGTTGCACGTACATACTCAAAATCATATGTTGCACGTACATGTATTACTACAAATTTTGGCCTGCTAGTGTCAATTATTGAGCGAAAAGGGGTCAATTGTTAGATAAAAATTTGTTTTGCGTGTTTTGGTAGTTACTAGTTAGTATGAATATCAATTTTGGGCGAGAAGTTCACTTTGACAGCTGTGTTTGTGTAAAATTATTTCAAATTCATTGGAAAATTAATTTCTGTTGTTCTATTTACCTCTGCTTATAGTGTTGGAAGCTTCTACCTATTTATCTGACTTACCGAATTTATAGAAGTCAAGTTTTAGGAAGAAAATTTTGTAAATTACAAGTTATGTAGTGTCTAAAACATAAAATATTAAATGTGTTATTTTATTATTTTTATTTAAAATATAAATGAAAGAACTAGTTAAAAATGTTTGAGACTACATAATGTTATAGAATTCACTTCAAATGCCAATTTTGTTTCTTCCACAACCCGTAAGCTGACTCTTGAAAGTTAGTATTCACATTATTGTAATTTTTTGTTGTTTGAGAACATGTATATTTAAAAAAAAAAAAATTACTATAAAGATAATCTTTTAGAATGCAATTGTTTCATATTTTAAAAGTTTCCTGTGGAGTTTGTATGTTTTCATTAGTCTCGTTAACTTTCTGTTGTTTTTTGTATTGGTCTTGTTATGTTGTAAATTGAAATAAATATTCAGGATTTATTAGAACAATTGAACGATTCTTCATTTGAATTGTCAAAATTTAAGATAAACTACTATTTTAACTTGTAAAATGAATAATTTTCATATTTAACATTTTAAATAAATGTTTATTTTTGTATAAAAATATAATAAATAAATGTTTTTGAGTGTATTAGTTATATTTTAAATTGATAATATTTAATTTAATAATATTTAAGTATATTACATTGAATTCACATGTTAATGTGAGCATGTGTAGCTTTTTATGTCCTTTCAAAAAAATTTCAACATTCATATTCCATTTATTCATCTTCCACTATTACACAAGATTAAATTATAATGTATAAATGAATATATACCTTACTTTTTATTAGATTTATAAGATTAATTCAAATTTTAAACATGATATCAAAATCTGTTTTAATTATGTTTATTAAATTTATACTAGTTTCACGTCGAATCTTATCAATAATCAAATTTCTAGGTTCCGAACTGAGGAGGAAAAAAAGACTATTTTATTTTTTTAATTAATTATCAAAAGAATTTTGAAGATTATTTTTTATATTTATTTGTAAATAATCTCCTTACCCTAAATAGTGTTTCTCATGTAATTGAACGTTATAAACTTCGAATTAATTTCTTTTAAACTAAGAATTAATAGATGAAATTAGTTGTAAACAATTAAATATAATTGAAATGCGTATCCAAATTATTTTGATCCACAAATTTTACGTTGAAACATTTTGAACCACAAAATTTTCATTGAGACACTGTCACAGTTGAAAGAATTGCTTTTACGTGTTGGGAAAAAATTACGCTAAATTTCTCACCCACTCTGATTTATGGAAGTAAAATTACTAGAATTTGCACACACACAAATTGATAACGGAGTTCGGCCAATAATGCCTACGTCTCCGGACTG
>Ga0123340_1000676_pt1 | contig 24544 bp, 14 predicted proteins | sample SirMexnodulemix_FD_89961 | JGI IMG/M metagenome (GOLD analysis project Ga0123340, IMG submission 89961) | Root nodule microbial communities of legume samples collected from Mexico - Siratro Mexico nodule mix | ecosystem: Host-associated > Plants > Roots > Nodule | place: Mexico: Nepantla...
ATATAAATAAGTATATTATATTTCACATTATCATACCAATGATAATTTATTTTCTTACAGTAAAACTTTCACAAATTGAAGAAAGAGTAAAGTGACATAGACTATACTAAATAGTGAAAAAACAACAAGTGAGCTGGTTTTGAGAAAACATTTTTTTTTAAATTATTTATTATAGTTTTAGATGGTAGTTTATTAAAAAAGCATGAGAAAAATAAGTTTAAAATAATTTATCTTGATAAGTTAATAGGTGAGTCTGTCTAAACTTAGAAATAAAGTTTTTGCGAAAAAACAATAGAAATAAATGATTATTAAAAACCCAAATTATTTACATTTATTATAATTATAAAAAAAACTTTTTTATTAAAATAGTTATTTTTTTAAAAAAAATAAGTTTTACGTGAGTTTATTTTAATAATTAAGATACTCTATGTAACTTATCAGAATAATTTTTTTTAAACTTAGTTTTTATTTTTATTTTTTTAAGTTTAAACAAACATCTAAGTCCTTTTAGGTTAAAAAAGTGATTTTTTTTCTTAAAAAAAAAAACTCAAACAAATTCACACTAAATTATAAAAAAATTAGGTAGTGCGAAAACCATTTTCAAAAACACGGAAAAATATATTTAATGAACACACATTTTTTATAATTGTATAATTTTTATTTTTATAAGAATAGCTTATTTTTCATTACTTTTTTAATTATTCTTTTTAAACTTATCAAAATTCACTCTCTGTGTATATTCTTTACATAATCAATTATCACTAAGTGTTTATAACGACAACATATGACATATGTTAGTTTTGTATGATAAATTTTATTTTGATTCAACTGTTTATTTGATTTATCGTAGAAAGTATACATAAATTATGTATAAAAAGGTTTATTTAAGTTACTCTGTTATGAAATCTCTTGTTGCTATCTCTTATTAGTGATGAAGAAACATCGAATAGAACTAAATGCGATGATTAAATTGTTTTTCTAAAGTACAAGCAAGTGTAACAAGTGTGTATACAAGTCAAGCATTTTGCATGGAAAGAGAATATTCTTGTTTTTGTGTTTATCAATCTTTTTGCTTTGCTAAAATCATTTTAAAATTCTATTTTCATACATCTAATTAGAGAAATGAAAAAAAGTTATACAAAGATTTGAATTCACTGAATAAAACAATCGGAATTACTTAAAGATTGATGATTATACTTTCTTTGTTTTCTTTAGACGTGACTAAAGTTTGCACAACTTTTATATCAAGAAGCAAAATTCCAAAGGGTGAGATAATAAGAAGTTAAAATAAGAAGATTTTAATTAAACTTATAATATTTTCTTCAAGTCAAAATTTAAATTAAATAATATATTTGTTTTTTTATGTTATTCAACTTTTTCATTTGGAAAAGTGAAACTCATCTTTACACTTATATTTAAAAGAACATACACATCAAAGAGGTATTTTGATTCGAAATTTTATTTTCTTCTTTTCATGAAAATTATAAACAGAGTCTCCTAAAATAAAATAAAATAATATACAAAATAATTTGATAATCTGATCAGTCAACAACCTTCACTTATTGTCATAAACCTAAGAGTGAGTTGTTGGTATCCTAAGACTCGATAATCAAATGCGGAAATCTTTATACTAACTAAAGTAAATGAAGTCCTCTTCAATCATGAACAGTGATAATTTTTATTATTATTCCAAACTCCTTTTAATTTGATCATTACAACGGTACCTAACCACAAACATCTATGATCATTCCTTGTAAAACTATATTTTACAAAGAGGAGATGAATAATTAGGAATCATAACCCTGTGCAATTCTTTAACCTCCTTAAGATCATTATGATCTAAACAATGTCACTCCATAACCAATCTGAAGTGTGATGTACAAAAAGAAGTGTTTGCCAATCCTGAAAGGCCACATAGGCATGAAAAAGGCCAACTTTCACATTGAAAAAATTGATGGGGACAGATGGAACAATACCATTGGACCTTCTCAGAAGATGGAGGCAACCATGGCTGGCTTTTCCACTTGATTAATGTCATCCACTGCTCTAGACAACATCAAGGATTATTACTCGTAATGGCTTTTTCAATGGTTTCACATGTAAATAAAAACTCAGCACCCTCCAAAATAAAATACCAAAGAATTGTGTAGTCTAGTGCCCCTTTTGTTTTGCATGTATATAAATATGAACATGACCTTGCACCCTATTTTAACCCTCTTCCTAGCCCCAATGGCTCATGATCAACATTTTCTTTATGGTTAAGTTTTTTCTCTCATTATTCTTGATGTTTCCTTAGAATTTCTTCTCACAGGGTATTAGGGGGGGAAAACTAAAAGATAGAGCTTAATAGACAAGGGTAATATTTATGGCTGATACATTTGATGAAGAGTGTGACTATCTCTTCAAGGCTGTTCTGATAGGAGATTCTGGAGTTGGGAAATCAAATCTGCTCTCAAGGTTTGCAAAAGATGAATTCCGTTTGGATTCCAAACCCACAATTGGAGTGGAATTTGCTTACCGGAACATCAAGGTTGGAGACAAACTCATCAAAGCTCAAATATGGGACACTGCAGGCCAAGAGAGGTAAGGAACTCACTATTCCTTCTTTTTCTTTTTCTTCCTTCCAATGAATGGGTCTTTCTTCTCTCTTCAATTGGTGATCACTTTCAACTTTTGTTTTTTCCTTCTCTCTTGTTTGTTCAATTGTTTCTTTGTAGTCCCTGATCGTTATGATTTACTTTATTTTTCAATGTTTTGATCATACTCATCTGTTTTCATTAGCTCATAATAACCTTTATAGAATGTTCTTAAATTTTGAGTTTGTAGTTGAGAATTCAGTTGTATATATAGTAGATCACAGGACCATGGAACTTGTTTTGATGAAAGCTTGAGGCTTTATAAACCGGGGTTTCGATTTCTAGGTGGGTGTTCACTGGATTTGCTTAATATAGAAGATTTGAACATGAATTCAACTTGAAATTACAATGAACTTCTGTGTTCTGTTTTGTTAACTAAACAAGAATAGTTCTTTGGCGTTCGCTTGTGTTAATTGGCCAAAATAAAGGAAAAAGGATAGGGAGGGAGGAAAAATATTTTAGCATTCTTTAAACTGAACTGTTCATCCGTGATGATCTCTTAGATTTGATGATTAAAAAGTGTCAGGCTGCCAAATGCCAATTGAGTACCGGTTTCATTACGTGGGGGAATGAAATTAGAAAAGAATCACTCTTGAATCCATTCAGTGGGACCCTCAAGACACTAACATCATCATGATTGAATTCCATGCCTGAATGTGTGTGTGTTTGAGTACATAAACTTGTGAACCAAAAACTAACACTATTATATCATTAAAAAATCCAAAACATGTTCTCCCTCCAACGTAGGTGCTTTATTGAAACCTTGCCGTAATTTCCTCCTTTTCCGTGAGTGCATGTAACTTGTATTCCAAATTTACAAAAAGAATAGTAGTTACTACTTTTGCCTCTAGGTTACATGCCCTCAGTTTCCTTCTTTCCCACTTCTTCATAGTTTTATTTTCCTTGCATTTTCAATCCTCATCATGAATTAGGCAGAAAACTATTATGTAGCGGAGTTGAATAATGAGCATGCCACCCTACAACGTTCCATTATTTGTGGTTCCATTAAAATGGGTGAGTGTAGGTTGTGTAAGTGTAGAAACCAAGTTTTCTTTTCTTGATTTCTTTGATCATGCAATGCAATCTACATAGCGTAACTATTAGGCGATGTGGGTCCGAGACGTGGACTTGTTCGAGCTTTGTCACAGAAAGAAAACATGATGAAAGTGATTGAGAGAAAGAGCAGAAAGGCAAAGGGCAATCAATGAGTCGGGTGTGGAAATGAATGTAAGATGGTGAAGATTTTGGTGCCCAATCACATACTCAAACAATTAATTTCTTCTTTCTAATTATCTAAAGATTCTTAGGCTCTCCAAGGAGATCCACATTTTCCTCTCCTACATCACCTACCTATCAATATGCCTTTCCCATAAACTATATTTATATTTAATAGGTCACAACAAAATGTGACGACTCTTAGCCTAATTTATGTATGAGACATTAGTTTGTAAGTCATATTTCTTACATTTTGTTAATTTTCTTATATTTTGGTTAACTTTTTTATTTCTAAACTACTAGCACTGAATACTTAAGTGAAATCACAATTTTTGAAAGTATATATATATAATCGCACTCTGAAAAGGATGGTTATAATTTGGTGTCAGGTTTAGAGCAATCACAAGTTCATACTATCGAGGAGCCTCAGGGGCAGTGCTGGTGTATGACATAAGCATGAGATCAAGTTATGAGAATGTGAGGAAGTGGTTATTGGAGCTGAGAGAGTTTGGAGGCGAAGACATGGTGGTTGTTCTGGTGGGAAACAAGTGTGATCTGGATCAATCAAGAGAGGTTGAGAAAGAAGAAGGAAAAGGGTATGCTGAAACAGAAGGGTTATGCTTCATGGAAACCTCAGCTTTGAAGAATCTCAACGTTGAGGAAGTGTTCTTGCAAATGATCACAAGGATTTATGACATGACTAGGCAGAAAAATTTGGCAGCAAAAATGGAGGAGAAACCGATTAATCTTCTCAATGGGAAGGAGATTCATGTTACCGCTGATGAAGTCACTGCAACCAAACAAGCCAGCACTTGCTGTTCAAGATGAGACATTTTCTGGAAAAAATTTTGCGATAATCTTTCAGTGATTCATTCTTCCTATTTTCTCTACTTCCCTTTACAAAATCTCTTCATCTTACTATCGCCGTTTCTTCATTACATGGCGAAGACGAATTAATTTTTAAATTACACCAATGGTGACTTCTTCATACAATGTAAATGACGATTTTTATATCATACATTTTTTTTTTTAATTCTTTGTAGCTGGATTTTTTTTGGCGTAAGCTCGTGTCTTCTTTTATGGATAAATTTTGTTTCGACTAAATAAAACTATTTCCAACCAATTTTTTTTCCAATTATGTAACGTGATACTGAAAAAATATATAGAAATAAAATTTTCACGTAATATTTAATTTAAATTTTTATGAATGAAAAATATAATTACATAAAATTACTTGCGAAATAAATTTTAACTGAATAAATCTGAATTTAACACCTTTTCTCAAGTGAATTTTGTTTCAACTATCTTGTGAAATTTGTTCATGAAAGAACATAAAAATCAAAGAAGAAATAAAAAAAAAAACTTTTAAAGGTAGAACGATTAGAGAAAAGCTAAAAAAACCTGGAGGTTAGATTTTAGAAATATGATAGAAAATACCTTAGAAATTTATAAAAGAATCATAGAGGTTTCTAGATTTTTGTCGATAAAGGAGTTGGAAAAATACATAAACTTATTTAATTACCTCAATAGGAAAATAATATATGTTAATAAACTTAACCATCTCATTACCGAGGGGTTATATCTTTCTCAAACCATTTTCCTATGACTTGGGTTACTCAATAGTTCAAGTAATTCTATTTATTTTGTTTGTATTAACTTTTATATGGATGTATTCTCTAACTTTGAATAAATGAAAATCATAAAGCTTGTTTGAGAAATTTCGTTTTTGAAAATATCATATATGTTATAGAAACTTTGTTCTAATTTTTTTTTCCTAGAACACGTCTCGTATATTTTTAAAAGTATTCTCAATGTTTTGGATTTCTTTTTTTTTTTTTAAAAATATTTTGGAAAGCTATATATTTTATATTCTAAAAATTTTCTTATGAAAATCCTTGTCTTGAAATCATGTTCTATAAATTTCAGAAAGTTAGTTATAGAACAGGTAATCTAGTAGTGACCGTTATGGAAGGTAAAATGGGCATTAAAAAATTATGCGGGTGCAGGAAGTAAAAGTCCAAAATAAAGGATAACTGGACTGTATACACTTTAATGGGCTCAATAGACCCAGCGTTGAAGCCCGGTAGATGGTGGTTCAGACAGTTTGGTAGTTGCGAGGACAAAATCATCGGTACGCCGAGTGGGACCCGAAGCGAAGCAGTGCGATTCACTCAACATTGATTGGCCCAACAAAACATGTTCCATGACCCGCGTGTCACTCTAACTTTCCCACTTAATCTTCTTCCTTGCAGCTTTCATGGCGCCCTTCTTCTTCATCATTACCGCCATCATGGATCTCTCGCTCAGAAAATCATCATCCTCCTGAATAATCTTTTATGCACGCGCGTTAACCTCTTCCAAACGCCGCGTTTCGATACACACGTGCCTATTGCGGATACGCGACCTTTTCTCTCCCTTTCATCTCGTTGTCTGAAACCATGGCCAATTGGATCTCCTCCAAACTTAAAGCCGCAGAGAGCATTCTCCACCAGGCAAGTCCGACTGTTACAATGCTTCGCATTTTGTTTTCCATTTTTGCATTTTCTGAATCCCTAGCCATAGGAGTTGTAATTTTCATCTAAATGTATAGCGCAATTATAATTATTTTGGTTCTCTTTATCTTTATGTTATCATGAAATATATTAATTTGTTAATTGTGTAATGGACGGTTCAGCTCGATCAACAAGCGGCGGAATCTCTTGGCAAGAACGAGGGTTTTCGATCCGAGGAACCGAGCATTGATGCTCCCGCGAAATCAGGGAGCAGTGTGTCTCTGAAGGATCAATTGAAGAAGAAACCCTTGGAGAGCAGTGATTATGGTGGAAAATTGCGTAGTGATCCTAATTTTAATGGCCTTAAAGTGACAGCCAGTGCACCCAAACTATCTCCCAAATCTGGCCCTACCCTAACAGACGATGATTGGACTGAACTCCTTAGTGCACCTGCACTTACTCAGTCTACAGCTTCTGCTTCTGGGAGCAATCACGGTAATGGGTTACCTGCACCTCGAGTTTTGAGCAGAAATAGTAGTAGGAAGCTAAAGGGTTTGTCTTCAGCTTCGTCGGTGTCCGACGTCAGGAAGAATGCAAGAAGTGGCAACATTGGTCCGAGGTCCTTCCAGAAGTCTGACTATGCGAAAGAACACAAATTGGGTGGAAAAGCCTCTGATGATGGGAAGGAATCTATCTCTTCGACTTCAACAGGGAGGAATTCGGCTGTAGAATCAGAGACTGATGGTAAATGGGGTAAAGAACCGAAGTATTCCGACAAGGACAGTTCTGAGAAGCTTTTGATCGAGGAAAAGGGAAATGAAGAAAATGAGCATCGGTTTAACTATAGGGACATTTCTCCACCAGAATCGTTGCAGGAAGTCGACCAAACTTTGCCTGCAGAAACAGCATTGGGGATTGATAAGGTGCAAGAACCTAAGATTGTGGTAGATTTTGATGGCAGTCAATTAAGAAGTGCGATAAAAGAGAGGCATGAGCTTAATTCAATATCTGATGATTTGAAAAGAGGTTCTCCCATGGCCAGTGAAGGAACTTCTGATTCAGATACTGATTCCGGTTCAACATATGATTCTGAAAGTGAACATGAGAGGGAGGAAAGGAGAAAGAGGAGGGAAAGGATTCTGGCTGAAAAAGCAGCAGCTAAGGCTATAAACGCTATAAAGGAACGGGAAAATATGGTGGCCAAATTAGAGGGGGAGAAGGAGAGTCTAGAGAAAATACTTGAGGAGCGAGCTAAAGAACAAGCACAAGAGGTAACATCATGACAATTTAAGAACTGATCTTTATGTGTGCTTTTTCACTTTTTTGTGTAGTGGTTACTCAACATGGTTTCTTCTATAGGATATAGGCAATGTTAGACAAATTTCTTAATTTTTTTTTTTTCGTGTGATTAAGTGGCAAAATTAAAATGTCAAACTCCATAGGCAGTGTTTTGCTTGCAGATATAACAAAATGGAATGTTATACTCTGCTTTGGTTTCACCCTCTGAGTAAAATCAAAATGCACCACTATTTTTAATCCAATTCCTGTTCTGATTTGTTTTTAAAATGCACTAAACAGGAAATAGAAACCATATTTTAATGTTATATCCTATTCTAACACTTCTACCAAATGCTACCATGGTATAGAAAATTCTTCTAACTTCATGTTTATGAGCTTTTGGTTATTTATCTAAGCTTTTTGTTCCTTGCTTTAGGCTTCACAGCTTCAGAGCACTACAATGGAAACGATGGACGCTGTTGAGTTAGAAAAGCAGAAACATAATAATACTAGAATGGAATTTCTTGCTCGTTTAGCTAAACTGGAGGTATGTTGATTTAATTTATTCAAACCGTTAGTTTATACTTTATATGATAGCATAACTTACTGTACCTTTCTGTAAATAATTTATAATGTTTTTTTTTTTTCACAAATATATCAAGATAAGCTTGTTGACAAATGTTTGGATTTATTGCAGACTGCCAATGCTGATCTTGCAAGATCTCTTGCGGCTGTGCAGTGGAACCTTGAAATTGAGGTATATTAAGATTCTTAGGTAACTTCCCCCCGTACGACCCGACCCATAGAAAATAAGCTTTGTGGGTCTATAATTATTGAATAGAAAAATATAGTTGCTTGCTAGTACCTGTTTCATGGATTTGGACTCCAGTCCTAATTTCGTGATGACTTATGATTTCCTAAAATTAATGGTGACATAATAAATAAGGTGATTATTAATTTAATATGACCAATCTGACAGCATAATGAAGCTGATCAGCATCATATATCTCAAGACCTTAGCCCTATTACTGACTCTGACGCTGTCTAGAAAAATCTCCAAAAATATTGCTGGAACTAAAAACTGAAAAACTAGACTGAATGAACCAATGGATTCCCAGAAGATGTTCTGATTGAAAATTTAGTTTTTGGAAGGAGTGGAATGAGTTCCAGTATATGAAATACTTGAAAAATATAGAATTATTTTATTGATATCAATCACACAAATTACATTCTCATAGTCTCTGTTTGTAATAACCAAAATCTCTACAAAAAAGGAAATAAAACATGTTGAAATAAATAGGAAGATTTTGAAGATATTTTATCCTAATTACTATGGAGATATCAAAAATATTTTTTGTCCTAATATTTTGCTATTTACAATACTCTCTCAAGTTAGTAAATGAATATCAATCATTCCCAACTTGCCTACAAGATCCTGAACCCAAGGAGGCAGCCCTTTAGTGAAAATGTATGTAACCTTAGATCCCTATTGAAACATGAGTTGTAACTGTTAGGTTTCTGTCAAGATTATCTTTGATGAAGTGTCTTTTAATATGTTTGGTCCTATCTTGATGAACTGGATTATGGACAATGTTCATGATGACTTGTTATGAAATACAATTGCATATGGATGTCAACATTAATTTTTAAGGTCATCAAGTATAATCTTCATCCAGAGTCCTTCACAGACTTTGAGCAAGGGTTCAAAATTCAACCTTTGGTGAAAAATAAAGAATTATTTTAATGATATCAATCACACTAATTACATTCTCATTATCTCTATTTGTAATAACAAAACTTTTAAGAAAAGGAAATAAAAATATGCTGAAATATATAAAGATTTTGAAGATATTTTTTTTCCTAATTACCATGGAGATATCAAGAATATTTTTTATCCTAATAATCTCTAATGTACAACACTCTCCTTTGTTTATATACTGTAAATTGGTCTAATCTCTAGTTGATGTGGGATCTTCAATACATGTTGAGGTATGGACATCTCGTTTGTGGGACTAGATATTTAGGAGTGGTTCAACAATGACCCAGTAGGCCTAACAAATCTTGCTAAGATAAGCTTTGATATTATATCAAGTGAGTTAAAATTCAACTCACCCTCACAAAACCACAAAATTGACTTGTAAGTTAAGGATTGTCTTCACTTATATATTGTAAAGTTGGGCTAATCTAGTCGATATGAGATTTCTAACAGAAATTGAATAAGCCAAATAGCATGCGTTGCTTCAATTCCCATGGTTCCTTGATCCTCAGATCGTCCTCATATATATCTGGAAAGGTGTACTAATTTTCGTATATGTTTTATCAGGTTAAACGAGTAGCAGAACTTAGACAGCAAATCTCATCGAAGGAGTTGCTTCATGAAGGTAATGGATCTTTGCAACGTATTTTCACCTTGTTTGGTACATTATTTCTTTCCAATGGATAATACATGTTGTCTTTTCATGGGACTTGTTAACTGCCTAGGTTTATACGTCATAGCTGTCTCATTTTACTTTGAATATGTATTTTTATCATTAAACATTAGTCACTAGATTTTAACAAAAATGTAGTGACTTAATTATGAATTTAGGCATAAGCAATTATGCAAGGGACTGGTGATTAGGTGGTTAGTAGTAAACTTAGTATGTGATCGAAGGATAGGCTTGCAGTCAAAGCAATTATGTGCTCAGCTGCTATAGGGATTTTGGGAACCAATCAACTTGGGATGTGCCTTTCTGTTGCCCAAGAATATGTCTGACAAAGAATATGAAATACTACTGTCTTTCTTTCTGCAGTTCCTGAGTGATAATAGCTACACGTATCATTAATTTGTCAAATTGGGTTGGTTAGTGTGTGGGAGTTGTTGAAATGAGCTAATCCTTTAACCTTTTGTAGAGCTCAGAAGGAGAATGAAGAATCCTCCTCAAACTGGAGCTTCACAAAATCAAGTAAGTTATATGATTATTTACTGAAATGGGGACACATTGATCCATTGGTTTCTTTTGTTAACTTGTCGAAGTGGGGGGCTTTTTAGAGGGTGTCTCTAGTATCGTATTTTGTTAGATCTTGCATTTCCCTTATAAACTTATGTGCTCACTACTATCTTGTTTATTATGCTGATATTGTAGCTAGCTTCAAAAGGAGTGGAGTTTGAACGGGAAATTCTTGAGGCAGAGCACTCTTTAATTAACGATAAAGTCACTCAATTGGAGGAAAAGGTAAGGTTTTAAACTTTTTTCCGTGAAGATCTATGATATTTATTTCAGATGCAATGTAATTCATGACTTTTAGCAGTCTGCATAGAATTTTCTATCTTGAAATGTGGTGTCTCTCTTTTTTTCTTCTTTGTATTAAATAGGATTTTCTCTTGTTTTCTGGTTATATTTTAAAAAGCAAATTTTGTAAGGATCAAAACGAGTCTTCGAAATAGTCATACCTGTATATTTCTGTTTCTCCATGTTGTATTTTAAGTCTTGGAAATTTCCATTATATGTATCCTTTCTTATTGGTTTTAAATTTACCAACTATGTGCCCTGTTATCTAATGGTTGTGGTCCACTCCCTTAGGTTTCTTTCTTTGTGCCTTATCTGGCTAGATAAGTTTGGGTACGATGGTGAGAACCCGACGGTCTCCAGGAGTAACAAGTACTGAATAACTTTGTGCTAAATTCTGCATAACAATCTGTTTTATTAAACTAACTAATATGTTTTTACTGAAATAACTGCCTGTAAAGCTTTCATCCTAATAAAAACAACTTCCATATGCTGCAGATATACGAGTTATAGAAATTACTGAAATATTCAAACACCGGAAACCACCATACTAACATGTGGCATTAAACTGTAAACCCGAAATTGTTATTATCTATGCATAATGGTTGACACTGATAATTTGAACTTGGTTCCTCCTTTTCCTTCACTGATATCCTTGTTAGAAGGCACTACTTTAGTAACTAAGTTTGGTTGATTGGAAATTGTAACATTAATAATATTTCGCTATTTGGTGTCCTTTTTATGCTTTTGTGAAAGCTGAAATGTTTTACCAAGTGAGCAGTTATGGTTTTATTTCAATCAATTACAAACGGTCAACTCTTGGAAACATTTCCTTTTTCTAAGGAACCAATTAATTTCTTTTAAATATATTGCAAGTTTTTAAGTCAATTTCCATACGAATTGGAAAATTAAAATATAAAATATACTATGCTATCATGAATTATTTCTAACCTGCATCTTTTGTTCTTGCATTATTATAGATCGCTTTATGCCTGTGAAGTTAATATGATTTCCTCTTGCTGTGTGGAATTGTTTGATTTGTATTTCAAAGGCAAGAAAGCTGGAAGCTGACATTGAAATAACAAGGAAAGAGATGGAAGAGCCAACAGAAGTTGAAGTTGAGCTCAAGCAAAGGCTTCAACAAATGACTGACCATTTAATACATAAACAAGCAAAGGTGTGTCTTTTAATACATCTAGTTGACTGTAATGTGTGTGAATGTTCATGGAACACTGCTTTAAATTTAAAGCGGAACCAGCCAAACTGATCAGTCAGTCCTAAGGGTGACTGACTGAAAAAATTAGCAGTTAAAAATCTTTGTGCAGTCAAAATGACCAACTAATTAACCGGATCCACTTTTCAGAACCCACAAGTTAGTTTAAAATGCCAACAGAAATATATCAAAAATTCTTTCAAGTACAAAATTAGGACTGGACTTTCTTAACTGTTTCTTCTGACCCCTACGTATTTAAATTTCAAGCAAATTATTCTGCTTGTCAACAGGTGGAATCACTCTCTTCAGAGAAGGCAAGTCTTATATTCAGAATCGAGGTATACTTTTTACTGATGCTATGATACTAATTCTTGAAACTGTATATACTTGATTTTCAATATTCATAATCAACTCGGCAGGCTGTGTCAAGGTTGCTGGATGAGAACACGTCAGCATCAGGTGCAACAAATATGAATCCTGCCTCTTCATCAAGTGACTTAGAATCAGGAGTATGGGAGCTCTCCAATTCAAAGTTGAAGCCTATGCTAAAAGCCAGAATTCATTCTGGCAAGAGACAGCTTGGATCATTACTTCAACAACTAGATTATATTTTCGTGACCGGTGCACTTTTTCTGAAAAGGAACACAACTGCAAAATGGTGGGCTTTGATATATCTTGTTTGCCTTCATTTCTGGGTGCTTTATATTCTTTTATCACATTCTAGCCCGTCAAATGAGGGTAGATCTGGTGCCCAGATCTCGTTGGAGAACATTAATAACACTGGAGGAGTATGATTGTGTTGCAATGTGTCTTTTACTTGTGTCATTCACCTCGGCTTTTTAGGAGGCTCGCAGTATATTGGATTTATTTTGTTACGCCAGAATATATCAAACATCTGCAGTTGACATGCAGGTATGCCCGACACTTATGACCACAAAAATACAGGACTTCATAGCTTCCTATTTCGATGAACTAAATATCTTTGAAGTTGTGGAACTTCATTGGATGAGGAGGGACTCCATCGGAGGAGCAATGTCCTACTATTTGTATTGACACAATGGCTAATCAGTATTGAGACAATTAATGTAGCAATAAGTATTTTGTATGTACAGTTTAACAGCAGATGATGTAGTAACAGAATATGCCTCTGATCGGCGAGTGACTTGGAGAGGCTTTGATGTGAGCTCTGTTGTGACTATAGAATTTAAAATCAAAGATGCCGCCGTAAGCAGTTTCGAAATTATTATCTCTTCAATATTGTAGAGGAAGAAAGAGAATCCATTTTTTTATTATACAATTATTAATAAATATTTATTCATCTGTCTAGTGCATTGGAACCTCATACTTGATGACATTGTATAATTACATCTAGGTCGACTCTTTGATTTAATTCAATATATATTCATGTGATGTTATGTTGATATGTATCATGTGTTTAGTAAGCTATTAATCAGTGGTCTTAGTCTAAAGTGAATTAACTTGATGAAATTGGAATTTATTAGTTACTTTTATCTTATATCCTACTTTTTCATTCCCCTACTTAAATTTTGTTTACTACGCCAAATAATTTTATTTTTCACCTATTTTTATTTGTCTTCCTTATTTTGTTGTGACTTATTTCTCACCTTTTTTTTTTCATAATAAAGTGGGAATTATTTTTAAGAGAGCAATGTGTAAAAACGAACAACTTTAGGACCTTAAGTCAAAAATAATTCATGCCAAATTAGAAACAATTTCTAGGGTGGCGAAAAAAAGCACTAGTCATATTTCAGCATGTTTTATGAAAGATACGATAACACTTTTGTTGACAGTCCAATTCATGTTCCCAAAGAATAGGCACTTTATTAATGATAGTTTTTGTGATAGTATGAACGTTTACCACTAGCACGCGAGGAACTGTTAGACGCAGATCAAGTTGTTTTAAAAATGCAATCCAACATGCTGAAGTTATGTCTATTTTCAATTCAATGTAAAGTAACTTGTCACTGCGTATTGGGATTTCACGTTTTTTATGGTTTACGAAAACCCACCACACATCTAAACATATTTAATGAGCCGTCCTAGCCACCTCCTAACAACCATCACCAAAAAGAATGGTTTTTCGCAACTAGAGTTAATGAAAATTGGGTTGAATGGAAATAACCCTAGGCAAGTTAAGAAAATAAATTTATTTTTGTCTATTTATTCTCGATCACTATCTCGTTGTGTGCTCTCTCCAAACACCACAAACGCATAAGCAAAACACAACCTTATGACAGATGATATTCTCAACATTCACCAGACAAAAGCGTTCTGTTATAACTACATTGTGTTAAAAAATGAATTTTGCTAAATACAATATTCGGAGGCATCAACAAAACATTTGTGTTCAATACCTGCCAAGGTTGCAAGTTACAGGTCCATAATGAATGTAGGAATAAAATAATATGAGAAACGGAGTTGATGGTCCATTAGTACCTGCACAAGCCATTATACTTGCAAACAAACATGTAGTACATGAAGGTGAATTATACATATCTAAGAGAACGAGCAATAACTGCATCATAACCATGGGCGACGGCAGCTGCAACTTGAGCGTGACGTTGTGAAAGGAATCAAACAAATTCAAAGAACTAAATGCTAGCCAATTTTCAGATCATCACTGCTTTTCCCACTGCTTTCTCTACAACTTGAGACAGTAAATAGTTAAATATCATCTCACCTACAATTAAGAGACGCAATAAGGAATTTTAAAGCATTTCCAGATCATTCAGAGACAACATCTGACCTTCCTAAACAATTGCATATTGTATTCCGCAAATATGTTGATAGTATATATGTGTGGCTCTATTTAGATGATTTATCTTTCCAATATAATCACCTTATTCTTAATGAATTAATTTATGCCTACACTATAATCTAGGGCATACGATGTTCTAATCCACAGAGCAGTTTTGAATCAAATCCAATGTGCAAATCTCGAGTTACTCTTTTTCTTCTTTCCAACAAATGATACTTTATAAATCATTAAACAACTCTGAATATTTATTCAATATAAAATACTTAGGCTCGTGAGATCCAAAATGGTAGAGCACAAAAAACCAAAAATACGTTATGCAAGTGGAATTAAAATTGCATCTCACCAGTTCTCTTCTTGTGGAAGATTACGACTGTAGAATGGAAACTCAAAGAGAAGGGCTGTTTTGAACCATGCCGGTAAGTTCCCATAGACCGATGGTGGCAACGGGATTAAAGGGCTGAAAATGATTTGGCTAAGTCACTTTTTCTAAACGACAAAACAACAATAGCCTCATCCCATTGGGTAGAAAGATATTTCTCCTTAATAAAACTGAAAATAAATAAGAACATGGAGGAGGTAAATTAACCTTGTTCTTTTTTTGTATATCCTATATCCATCTACATTGCCGAACTTCTTATCTGCGGAATCCTGTCTCCATCATGGAATTCATCATCAGGAAAGCTATGAAATTATAGTACAATTTTGATCAAGTGATAGGTAAGAAGCAAACCTCCAGTAGCGGAATGCCACTGACAAAAAGAAGCAACAATGTGAGAAAGAGCGGTCCAATGATTACCAGCCATTCAGCACCCTCCAGTACAGGTGTAGATGCCACAAAAATCCCCCACCAAAGCAATATCTAAGTTAAGCATTCATGACGCATCAAGGTTTTACGTTTTTTTGTAATAAAATAAGAAATATTGTTAGAACATTGAAACCCCTATAAATACCAAAATAACCATTAGCTAAGCAGCCAAAAGAGGAAAATTATCACTTTAGTTTATCTTATAGAGATGCAGGAATGTAAACAAATAGCCTATTCTGGCATATCTCAGCAACCCTATGCACATTTTCATGGAAATAGCCATACAATATACCAAGTCACACTATTTATTATTGGTTGAAATTTACTTGAAATTATAGAATTTTGTAGGTCTCATTTCTTATTTAATAAGCTCTACTTATGATTTTGTAGTTTCCAACAAATTTTGACCAATAGTAGAAAGTGTTTTAGAAATGTGTTGCTAGCACTCTCTGTATAATAAAAATGTTATTTAATACATATATTGATATTATTTATTTCAAAATATAATTTAATTTAAAATTTATATTTATTTTATCCTACAATTCAATTATATATAATGTTAAAATAGATATATTAATAGATCGGTTTCAAATTCATATAGATGGCCCTTTCAAATTGAGGCCAGTAAGGACAAAGATAAACGTGTCGTATGCATACCCCTAACTGCTGCAGTTGCACTAATAGTGTGTTAGGGTAAATAACTTAATAAACAATTAATCAATAAGTTTACCAAATGATAACTTATATTATATCATAAGCCAGACTTGAACCTTACTCAATGAGTTGAAAAAGAAAAACTAACACAAAAAAGCTACAGAATAAAACTTGTTGGAACAAGCTATAAAGAGCTTATAAGAATAACCCTAGCTAAATTCACAAATTCAACTAAACTTATTGTACTTTCTTCCATATTTTCATTTGAAAGAAATAATAGCACTTACCTCACCAAAATAGTTAGGATGACGCGAATATTTCCAAAGTCCAACATTACACCACTTCCCTCTATTTTCTGATGATCTTTTGAAATTCAGCTTTTGTTGATCTGCTGTACCTTCCACAATAAAACCGACAGCCCACAAGATCCACCCTATTATATCCACAACATGTAGAAAGGGATTTCTGTCGCTTGCATTAACCAGTGTAACCGGTAAACTCACAGCCCACACCCAGACAGCCTGTAAAAAATCAACGTAAATTGACTATTACCAGACATCAAAAGAGAAGATTTCCTGAAAAACAAACATCAGCATCCTAAATCTTAAAACAAAAATTATACAAATCTAAGAAACCTGAAATATCCAAAATATGGCCAGTCTACCCAAATTATTGCGCATTTCATCAAAGCGTCGGTCTTCTCCCCACTGCAAAATTCTGACAAGCATATTTAGAAGTTAGATAAACTACACTCATAAAGACACTTAGATAACTAATAGTCCTGACATTAAGCTGCATCCTAATGTTGAAGGAAATATGCCTTGAGCATGAGAATTTAGAAGAATTGATGCGTTTAACAGAAACTTGAATAAGTAATTTTCTTAACAATTATGGTGCCTTGCTATGATACTTTCTTTAATCACAAATTGGTCACTGAACCAACTATGTCAGGTACATGCTAAACATTGCAGTATATAATATAAAAGAGCTCCAATCGAAAGGGGATTTTACAAAAATAAACATCAGCATTACAATATGGTAATCATATCATAGATTCATGTTCTGGCAAAGTAAAGAGAAAATAACCCCTTCAAATCAAGCATATAAAGTTGAAGATGAAATGAAACATTCATGTTCTGGCAAAGTAAAAGGTAATAGATAAAAAGAAAAAGGATATGGAGTGAAATTGGTCCAAATGGTATGTGATACATGGAATAAACCACATTCAACAAAGTTATACTCAATACTCTATAGAAGTACTGCAACGGTACCGCCACAAATTTATCAAGATGCAAAATTCAATTTAATCGCAAAAAAAGCACACAAGACATGCTTCAGTCATATAACATATACACACCTGAATAAGAGGAAAAGCGCCAGGCGAAGTCCCCATTTCACAACAAAAAAAGTCAGGATTATCTGAGAAGAGTGATTTTAGTCAACATCGAGCGGGACTCAGGGTAGGAGAATAAATATTGTTTTGTAATCTTCAATTATATATATATATATTTTTTTACACTGATAATTCCAAATACACAAAAAGAAAAGGACACGTTAAATTACCTGTCGAAAATACCAAGAGCCTTTGATCACCAGAGTCAATACAGCAATTATAATGAAATTCGTGCTTCCTTCAACGAGAAATTCATGGCAGAAGATTTCAACAACCACTTTGTTTTATTCATTAACAGAACAATAAAATATACCAGCTACTTCTTTGTTTATTACCAGAACAGAATAGAATACTAGTTATTTTTTGAAGTCAAAGAAACGGTCAAAGTGCAGTAAGAATAGCGATACCAGCAAAATCAGTGACTTTGTCGAATTTGAGGAGCGCAGTGACGACGAAAAACAGAAACTGATAGCCAATCTGAAAAAATTAAACGAACATCTGAGATAAAGAATAATGGAAAATATACGAAATGGAGAACGAGAGAGAGAAGAAGAAATTGGGAATGGTTACAGTGACAAGTGCGGTGAAAGCTAAGAAATGAGAGTCGATGAGAGTAGCCATTGCCTTTGCTTTTGCTTAGGAAGGAAGAAGAAGAAGAAACGTGAATGGGTGGTTGTAGCACAAATACTTTGATTTTGGTATTTTGACCTTGCGACTTATCCACATCCACCACAATTAATATTTTTTTTTATGTGAAGAGATTAATAAATAAAGATTTATGGTTTTTAATTTTATAAAATGAATTGAAATTGTATCTGTACTAGTATATCTTCTATTCTTAGTTTTTGTTGATGAGTTTTCGCGGGAGAAAGGTCATTGCTACAGTAAAATGACTAAAAAATCGTTGACTAGATATTTCTTTATAGTTAATGTTTAGGACTACAGCTAAAAATGAATAAGTAAATTAGGTAAATAATAAATTTACAAATTCTAACAGTAAATTATATAAATTTTCTCTATGCTGTTGATTTGCTTACCGAAATACGTTATAAATAAAATATAATAAAGACAAAAGAACAAAAAAGTTGACTTCTTTAATGAAAAAGTATGGGAGAAATTGGAAGTGTATCAATGGTTAGTCTTAACATTTTAGAGATAGATAAAGATATAAGCCTTGTTCATGTAAAAAATTTGGTTGAGTCTTCTTTGTAACTTGAAAATTAACTAAAAGTTGAAAAACTAAATTAAAAATGTTTAGTGATTGATTTAATGTTATATATTTAATCTAAATTATTAATTTATTGTTATAGATTTAAAATAAAAAATAATAATATGGAATGACCAAGTTACGTGACAACGTGAATAAAACAGATATGAACACACCTCTTCAATAGGAACATGGATTATTTCTATCAAATTCACGTGTGCATTTGCATGCATGGATACCCATACATGACTTTGCTATGCAAATGAAGAAATTGGTAGCTGAGGAAGAGGAGCAAGGCAACTCACTTATGATTAAAAATGGAAAAGGAAATAAAAAAAGGATGGAAAATACAAAATGAAATTATTTGAATTGAGAAAATTAATGAAATTTTCTAATGAAAAAATCAATTAATAATTATAATAATGTTGGAAAACTATTTTTAACATTCATCCCCGATTGTGTTTTATATCAATATTTGAGTGTATTAACTAATTTAGAAAGTGTTTTCTACAACTGATATTCTATAGGTATATAGTAATTAATAATTTCATGTTAAAAATAGTAATTATAAAAACATATTACAAAATTGACTTGATAAGATCTAAAAATATCAGTGGTTGTGATTGCAAATTTTGCATAATAAAATCAAAGTTTAAAAATCTCAAACAAAAGTTCATTTTTTGTTTCCATGCTATTCTTTGCAATGTAAACCAAGAGCAAAAGTGTAAAACTTATGACTTTTGTCTTCAAACTCAGTTGAAAAAACAATCTCAAATTCCTTCTCCTTTGTTCACTCATATTTTAGCGAGTACCAATAAATATAAACACAAAAATCCGCACCTTTTAAATATACACTTACACCAACTCTGATAAAGATATAATCCAAACAAATAAACTCAAGAGACCAAATTCGCATAAATTATCAAATGAAAGTAAGCTTTTCAATGCAAATTTAGATAAAATCAGTAACCAAATAGAATGCTACAAAAACTGAAAACGAGAATGCTTTCTAGTCAAGTTATCAAAACTGATAAGGAATATAATTTTAAACTTCTTCAAGCACGAGCTGCTCCCTTCAGGCTAACCATGCGAGTAGATACATCGCCATGGGATCCCCTTAATGCTGAACCCCTTTGAGCAGTCCTCCCGGAACCTCCATATGAAGAACCTGTTCCTCGTCCCCTTGAATAGCCACTCCCAGCTGCTTGGCCTAATGCCATCGGTCTTCCACCACCACCATATCCGGCACGCCCACTGCCTGGTCTTGGCTGAGAGAGCGACAGGTCTTGCCATCTACCACCTGAAGATGTTGTTCCGCTACCAGCTGCGGCAGCAGCTGCATAGTCCTGGCCATCTCTCCGCCTCAGAGGCAGATCCAATCCACTACCACCTATCCTTGCCTCTGTTGCTTTTTCATTATTCTCTGCAAGAATAGATAACTTCTCGGTCAACTGGAATGCCAATGCCTGCAGCCTAGAGTGTTCAACATCTTGGAAAAGAATACACCCCGTTGGCTGGTCCCAGCTTGCATAAAGCTCTTCATTGATCATCATCCTACTGACAATGCTATGAGTGCGAGAGACAGAGAGATCAAAAATTTTTGTGAGCTGATCCAAGCACAAGGATTCATAAGACGAAGAGAAGGTAAAGAGGTATGTCCTCAATGCCTCCTCCTTGATTTTGTCCTTCAGCATTTCAAGGACAGTGTCTCGATTTCTCACAAATTTCCATACATCAAGAGACACAATAATGTCAAAAGCCTTCTGGAAGTCTCCCTTGCGTAGAACCCTTGTAGCAGCCATAACATGATCTCTCACATTTTCCGGTGGACCAGTAAATGTTTGTTTCTCACTTACCTCAAGCAAGCGACGGAAAGTTTTACTAATGACCTTCCGTTTGGCATCATGAACATTGGCTGCCAAGTTGGGAACTTCCAGCAGCATAGCAGATACAAGATGTACGGCCTCCAGGAGCTCAAGATTGATGTGCATATGATATGGCATCTGCCGTCTTCTTTCCAACCTTTCCTGAAAGATAATTGGAAAGAGTTATCAGCAAACAATTTATCCAATTCTAAAACAAAGAATTGATTTAAAATGCATTAACAATACTGTTGTCCAATCACAGGTCACTACTAAAATACACAAGACGAAAAGTTAGTGTCTATTGGGAAGCAACCTGATAATTGCAGAACCAACAAAAAAGACAGATCAGCCATCTCTTGACGAGCTGATTATCAGCATGCTGACCAAATTATAATCAGTTTCACATTACTTCAATTTCTTTCAGTTCTTTGGCTATAAATTCTCCCCATGATGTCATTTTTCATATAACAAGGCTTTACCTCTTTAGTACTGATTTACATGGTACACCTAAGCAGTTAAATAAATTCATATAATTTTCTGATTAATTGCAGTACATTAACAAAGCACACAGTTTCACTACACAAAGGAAATTTAACACTTAATGCCTCACTGCACAGAAGCATCTTATCTGAACTTGGTAAGACTAGAGTGATATCGAAATGACTGAGGAGGATCTAGGTATCTTCAGATATATTCTATTTTGAAAATATTATGATAAGAAAAATAGCATAACCATACATGTTTACATACACATATCTTGCAAATACTCCCTTAGTACCTTAGTAATAAGAATAAATGCATTGAACTCTTAACAAAGACCAGCACCTAATAAGCTTCCACCATATCAATCAATTGAAAAAAGGAGGTCAATACCTGTTCTGGAGTCTTCTCATGATAACGACTTTGTGACACACCTTGTGCCAGCAACTCCTTCACCCTTCCACCAGAGTAGAGTTCGGACAGACAGCCATGTGCTTCAGAAATCAGTCCAACCCGAAAAGCACATAAACCTAACTGTGACATAGCCCTGTTAAAAAGTATCTGTGTTGAAATGTCTAAATGCTGAACACTGTCTTGCAAATGGCTCATAAGCAGCAGATCACGGGCAATTGAGAACTCATCAAGAAGTGCATGCTGATATATATCACAGAGCATTGCTCGTGCTTTGGTTCGCTCATCTCCATATTTGTATATCAAAGATACCAATACATCCATCAAGGTCCTGCTATACTCAGGGAAAGTGGGTTTTCGTGCCACAACCTCAGGGGTAACAACAAATGCAGTTGGAACTCTTGGTTCAAATTCTTTCGACTCCTCACTTACCTCCCCTCCATTCTCCCCAGCTTCTGTCAACTCAGTCAATTTTCTCATAGCATCATAAACCTCCTGCGGTTTGTAGTAAATGAGCTCAACCCTCCTCAAAGCCACCTTAGAAGCGGCTTTGAAATTTCCAACCCTTTCAAGATATTCCTGGACATTCTGAGCAAGAACCAGAAATGTGGGTTCATCCCTAAGTCTCTCCACATAGTCACGTGTATGAGGATCTATGCATTGCAAGCTCTTGAAAAACTCAACATCGATTCTTTCTAAGAAAGCAACTAAGTTACCCCAAACCCGAATTGGTCCAGTATGTTCAGTACCTTTCTGAGTCTCATTCTCATCTGGTTCCACAGAATCATCGACGACTATGTTTGGGTACTGGACCAAAATATCAAGAATGATCAGCATGTTCTGCACACATTTTTTCCATACATTTATGGGCATGTACCCATTCAGACCTGGATTAACATCAAACTGAGCAGAAACCGCACTGAAAAGAATTTCCAGCTTCTGTGCAGGTGTCTTGGCAACTTTTGTTAGGAAAGTCAGCTGCTCAACCTGCTCAAACCTCCCAGTTCCCTTCCTTCCCCTAGCAGACACAACCTCTTTAAACTTCTTGTTAACAGTGTCCCATGTGATCTCACTAGGGTTTTTCATGAACTGCCTATCTAAAAGTCTGTCCTTCTTGCTCAGCTTTTGGTCCCAAGGACCTTCATCTGGCTTTTCATCGTCATATTGAGATGCTTCCGAATCAGATTTGGCTTCTGGTTTTCGAAGCTGCTCTGGCTCAATAATCTCATCATCACTTTCATAATCTTCCTCACTATCATCTTCTTCTTTCTCCTCCTCACTCTCAGGGTTCTCCCTGCACTTATTAATCAACTCCTCATACTGCTTGTTATTCTTCTTCAGCTTCTGCTTCATTGAGTTCAAGGCTTTAGCATTGCTACTACTCATTTTCTTCTTGGCATCCTTATTAGCCAAAGCCTGAGCCAAGAAATCTTCCAACATCACAAGTGCCTTGATGTAAAGGTTGGGGACCTTCACCGACTCAGTGACGCGCATGACTTTCTCAAGCTGTTTGTTAATCTTGTCAAAATACTCTAGCAAGCTCACCCAGTCGTTGATCTTCATGGCATTCTTCATCTGGTCGACAGTGGAAACCATCTCCTCAAAACGCTTGTCTTTTGCTGACCTCACAACACGTTTTTGACCATCGGAGTCATCACTGTCACTTGCATTGTCCTGCAGGTACCTGCTTGTCACTGCTTGACTGGCAGAATCACCAACTGCCGTTTCGACCTCCTCGTCATAATCACTCTCCTCCTCCTCAGAATCACTCCCACCCTGCCATTCAGTAAATAAAACACGCTTTGATATCACATATTTCTTCAACTCAATGCAGCAAATAATCAAAACATAATTATGAATGTTTTAAAAACCTGGGTCCAGAATCGGGAAGCCATCCTTTGTCAAAAGTTGTGAGAATCGTCAAGAATCTGCAAATGAACAATATCAAATTGTAGCTGTATCACGAAAGCATAAAATCAGATAAAAAAATCCATTTTTTCAACGACAATCCTCTCACAAAAAAGGGGGAAAACCCCATCCTATCGAGGCTTCTTCCCAATTTACAGAAGAGAAAAGCACAAGGACGACATCGGTTATTCAGCAATAAAATAATTTTCTCCTCATTCCTAAATTTTATCATGGTATAGAGAACGTGAAATTATTGATCCTATATTTTTGTTGTCAACATTAAAATATTATAATTATCAATTAAACGTAACAAAATTCTCAACCAAAACAAACCAATTATCAGAAAAACACAGATGCAATGACATCCAAATAGACCCCTTGTTCCAAATACAGTAGGATAAAAATTGAGCAGAGAAAACAATACACACATTCAGAAACAGGGATATGCCGGAGGGAAATAAATAAAAGTAAAAATTGAGCAGAGAAAACGAAACATCAGAGATATAAGGGGTAAAGAAGAAGATCAAAATGGGGTGCCTACCGATTTGCAACGCGAAAGAAGAGAATAGGGAGATGACAAGGATTTCGAATGGATGCGTGAATTATGGTTGGTGAAGAAGAATCAGGGTTTTGTATTCAAAACTGCACTGAGGTAAGTGCTGTGTAACGTGTTGTGTTGTGAGTGCTAAAGAAATAGGGTTAGGGCAGAAGAAGAGAAAAATAAGGAGTAAGCAAAATTTTAAATATATTTAGATGAAGAAAAATAGGAAAACAAAATAAATATATTTTTGACTTGAAAGTAAAAATAATTAAATTTATTTTTTTACTGAATATATAGATAAAAACTTTTACATTCTCATTCAACTAAAGTAACTGATATGATTTTTTTTTAAATAATTACGATATAAGAGAAACAACAGTATATGTATTGATATGTAA
>Ga0123340_1000677_pt1 | contig 24538 bp, 13 predicted proteins | sample SirMexnodulemix_FD_89961 | JGI IMG/M metagenome (GOLD analysis project Ga0123340, IMG submission 89961) | Root nodule microbial communities of legume samples collected from Mexico - Siratro Mexico nodule mix | ecosystem: Host-associated > Plants > Roots > Nodule | place: Mexico: Nepantla...
ATATATATATATAGCCGTGTTTCCGTTTTCTATAATTTTTAGTTTAACCATGTGTTCGTGTCGTATTCGAGCTTCATATGTAATAGCTTAACAAAAGTTTGGTATATACCTCTTTTAGTTTCACTTACACTAGATTTAAATGCTTTGCAAGTCTCAAATACTATTATTATGAAAGTGTTGGAAGAATTCACATCTAAATGCACACTTTTGAGGAAGCAGAGGAAGCAGAGAATTCAGACCCTTGCTGCAAAGATCACATCTTTTCAAGAATCCAATATAAGGTTACACACACAGTTGTACTTGTAGTTGTGAGGATATTAAACTTGATCCAAATGAATTCTACACAGACACGCCAACGAAACATAAAAGGGGTTCTAAGAAAAGGGAAAAAAGTAAAAGAAAGACCTGAATCAGTTTTAATATTAATCACCTCTAAAAACAATTAAAAGACAGAAAAATAAAAGAACATTACATTAAACTCAGATAACGTGTATATATACATTCAAAATTTACAAAGGAAAGTTAGAGATAAAACCTTCACTACACTCAAAAGTACTAGAACAACATGTCAACATTGTTAGTTCATACATTGAGATTTGAAACCATCACCTAGGGGATGAGTCACCAAGGGAAACAGAAGCCAGAGATGAGACCCAAACCCTGGCACTCCTTTCCCTCTCACGAAAGCTCCTGCTCTTGCAGAGTTCTAGCTTGGTCCAAATCCTCTTCACATCCATTACACTAAGAACACGTTCCATCACTTGGCTAACTTTTTGCATGCTCAAATGAGGAACACAGGAAGAACAGAATGCTTTGAGATGCGGCATAATCGTGGGAAATACAGAGAGAATAATTCTCAGACATAGAAACAATATTGATAATGCCAAGTAAGGTTCCCTTCTTGATATCTCTCCGAGGGAGAAGCCCTTTATAGTTGAATGTTCATCACTCATCAAGTTGCTTAGTTCACCAACAACAACCTTGTCCCTGGCTTCTAATCCTGGCATCAGACATGGTAAGGTCATTATCATTTCACTCATTGAAGTTTGGAATACTCAATGCAAATGGCTCTTGTTTTCAACACATCATGAACACCAAGCTATCAAATCATAATAAGGTGAAAAATGATGGTACATGAAATTCCACCCGAAATTATAGATAAGATTTCGGATATTCTTACCTGTGTTTCTCACATAAAATTCTACAAGGGAGTTAAGATTCTTTGAACCATGATATCTCACTCTAGATGTCTGGTTCACCAGTAAGATTGCAGGTAAGCTATGGATTCCATATTTTGAATATAAGCTGCAGGAAAAAATACATGAGCATTAGACGTTTAAGAACTTTGACAAATTGATTATGCCATGTTCTTCAAATTATGTACAAATTAACGAGTAGCATAACATAACAAACAACCTACTTAAACATTATTTCGTGGCATAGCCTACCTGAGGCACTACTGAACAAAGAATGAACCTAACTTCTGCAACTTTATATATGTATGCGACATACAGAAAAGGAAATAAATTTCATAATTATGTAGATACAGAAAAGGAGGGATGGCTTCAAACCTTGGCATAGCCGATGATTGCTCGATTGCTACATGTTGTACTTGAGGAAACATAGAGCTAAGAATTTCAAATTCAGGAAGTATTCTCTGAGAAAAAGGACACCAGGAAGCATAGAAGAGTACAGAAACGTACCCAATCCTCTTTTTGGTAGACAAAACCCCTTCTATAAAATTCCCATCCACCTGAACAAATCAAAACAATGAATAAAACACGTCGCCTATTTTTGCATATTGATACAAATTAACTAAACGAATAACAAAATAAATCAGCAAAACATTAATGAATCTTCAAACTAATGTACCTATTAGCTTCAGTTATGGGGTTCAAAGAAAAATAAGCATTTTCATGAAACTTTAAATCAGTAATGATGCATTAGAATCAAAGCCAAAAACCATCACTGTCCTAGACATAATCTGTCTGTTATCTGCTTTGATGCGGTAAACTGAGTTCCACCATCACTTCAAAGGTTGGTCTTAGAATTTATGTTAAAACCTAACTCAATCTAACATAATCAATTTGTAAAGTGAGAGTTGCTTCCCTAGAAGACTCTCCTCACATAGAGAACAAGACATCTTGATCTCATAGCAGATTGTCCAACAGGCCAAACAATAATGGTTAGGATAAATTCTATTACCATTTTAAATTTATATTAAAATCTAACTTAATTACAAAATGACTTGTAAGATAAGAGTTGTTACTATGGATATGCTTTATGATTCTTATTTTTTGCATTAACTAACAATAAAATAAACTGTAATATTTTCAGATTTGCATAGACCATGTACAGCAACATGGACCATTTAGCCACCTCTACTCACACATAGACAACAAAGAGAATCTTAGAAGAAAAGCAAGTTGCTGAAAGAAAAAACAAACATGATAATGAAGAAAGACACATTAGAAGTTGGTATTGAGTGCCAGTAGCAGGAAAGAGCAGTTCCCAATTCCTTGAATCAGATATATCAATCAAGATTTTGAGAATTATCAATCAAGACGGGTTGAATCACAATTTGCTCATTCCATGACCCTTACTCAAGATCAGTACTGGCAATTGATGAAACACAACCTTACAACAATCTTCCACATCTTCTTCCACCACTGAGAACAATGCTTTTTCAGGTACTATCTTACCCAATCCTGATCCTGTCCCAATACCCTATTAACTAATAATCAAATTTGGATTATTGATTCGAGTGCCACTAGTCATACTGTTTGTTCCTTAAGGAACTTCATTTTCCAGGAACGTGTTCTTCATAAAACTGTTTCCCTCCCCTTATAAATACTTCACATTTGTTCATTCTATTGGAACTGTCAAATTGAATTGTGATCTCATATTGGAAAATGTTTTGTATATTCCTAATTTCCATGTCAACCTCATATAAGTGAGTTATCGATCACTCAGTCCAAATATTTCTTTTCATTTTAGTGTTGATTCCCTTTTATTTCAAAACCACAAAATCTTGAAGACGATAGGGAAGGGTGACTTGGTTCAAGGATTATATTTGTACAATGCGTCTAAGTTTTGTTCAGTGCATCTACTTGCTCTGGTTCTTTATAGAATCCTATAACTCATGACTGTAATCTTGATTCTTCAGCGATTTAACATGCTAGACTAGCTCATATATCTTCCAAATGTAAAGGATTCATTAATAAAGAATTCAATTTGTAATCTAGTAATTATGATTTTTTTTTATGATATATGTCCTCTAGCTAAGCAAAGACTATTTTTCATCATTCATAAATTTTAGCAAATTTTGATTTGATACATTGTAACATTTGGGTACCTTACTATACTCCCACTGATGATCATAAAGAGTATTTTCTAACTTGAGTTGATGATCATAACAGGTTCACATGGATTTATCTGCTCAAACAAAAATCAGAGACATCATCCAGCAGTTTTTCCCCTTGGTAGAGACCCAATCTCAACCACAGATCATGCAATTTAGATCTGACAAATCAAAAGAGTTGGCTTTAATCAATATTCTTGCTCCCAAAGGAACCTTCAACAATTCAGCAATGTAGAAAGGCCCCAACAAAATCCTATGGCAAAAATGTAACATTAACACTTACTAAATGTGGGTAGATCTTTATACTTTTGTCAAAACCGTGCTGTTTATTATGTAATTTGGGAACTTTTTTATTTTATCCTTGCTATAATTTTATTCTTTATTACAATTGTATCTTGCTATTAATACTAGGTTTACGTATTTAAAAACAATCCCATAATTATGGGGATTTGTTTCCTTAGAATGAACTCTCTATATTTCCCACAATAATCGGCAGACTCATGTATTTGTAGGTCTAATGTCCTCACGAAATACAGAAGAAATATATTATTCTTTCTAAATATGAGATGATATCATAGTTCTTGATCTTTAGAAACCATTGACAATGTCTCTCAACCCTAAAATGAAGCCTTCATTGTTGTGTCAATCTGATCACTATTGCAACCTTTATTGTTGCATAAGCCACCTGTCTGGCTGAGATCATGAATTTGGAATGAAAACTGAGCCAAATCTCAAACTAATGGAGAATTGCAAAATGTTCAACTCACAAGTACATGCTCTCTAACATATTCTGGTAAGTTTCCATTTTCTATGGTCTTAATGCTTCATATATACCTTTCTCTCACTATTGGATACTAGAATCTGAAGTTATTGACCATATGACCCCACTATCCAAATACTTCTCCACATATTCTCTATGTCATAGCAACAAGAAAATTTTCATAGTAGATGGAAGTCTTATAACAGCAGTAGGACAAAGAGAGGTCCAAATAAGCCCATCCATAATCTTAAAAGTGTCCTTCATGTCCCTAAATTGTCCACTAATCAAATTTTTGTACAAAATTCACAAAAGAACTTTCATTTGATGTTGTTTTCATAGCAACTCTCGTATTTTACAAAACGACTTTGGAATGATCATTGGACATGCTATAGAACGGAATGGCCTTTACTACATGGAGGACCCTAATAAGCCTATTAATAGTCACTCCCTCATGTCTAAATCCACCATTGTTGAACTTCAAGATAAAGTTCAACCTTTTTATCTTGTTCATACTAATGTATGGGGTCCCGCTAATGTCCCTAATATCATGAGTGCTAAACGATTTATAACCTTTATGGGTGATTATACCCAAGTGAAATGGGAACAAACCATTGATGTGAAAATGGAGGCGTTAAACAAGAACAGAACTTGGGAACTAATTACCTTACCAACTGGAAAAAAACCCATTGGGGTGTAAGAGGGTATATATTGTAAAACATCGAATTTATGGGACCACTGAATGTTATATAAGGCAAGGTTAGCGGCCAAAGAATCCACTCAAACCTGTGGAGTAGATTACTTGGAAACATTTGCTCTGGTTGCTAAGATGAACATGGTCAGAGTAATATTGTCTTTAGCAGCCAATAATAATTGGTTGCTAAGATGAACATGGTCAGAGTAATATTGTCATTAGCAGCCAATAATAATTGGTTGCAGCAGTTCGATGTGAAGAATGCATTCCTAGATAGAGACCTTGATGAAGAAATATACATGGAGTTGCCCTCGGGCTATGAAGGACAGGTTTCTACTCGAATTGTTTGCAAGTTAAGGTTTTGTATGGGTTGAGACAATATCCAAGAGCACGGTTTGGTAGATTCACAAATATTATGATAACTCAAAGTCACAAACAAAGTCAAAGGGACTACACTTTATTCATCAAACATTGAATTTCACGAGGAGTAACAATACTTTTGGTGTATGTTGATGATTTTACAATAACTGAGGATGACAAAAAGGAGTAGCGAATGTTAACTCAATGCCTTGCTTTGGAATTTGAGATTAAAACATTACAAATACTATTGACTTGCTTAAAGTAACAGGAGAGACAAACTGCAAACTAGCTAGCACTCCAATTAATCCGAACAGTGCAAAGGAGGATGTTGCAGTGGACAAGACTTGTTGGATGGCTTATTAACTTATCACAAACTGGTTGACATTGCTTTTGATGTGAGTCTAATAAGCCAATTTATGCACCAACCAAAGGAGGCTCATTTACAAGCTGCTCATAGAATTTTTCATTATTTAGAAGGGACTCTAAGAAGAAAGATTTTATTTAAACGAAACAAGAGTGTAAGTCTTGAAGCATACACGGATGCAAACTATGCAAGGTTAGCTGTGAATAGAAGATCAATTACTAGATATTGTACGTTCCTTATTACCTAGTGACTTGGAGGAGTAAAAAACAAAATCTAGTAACCAGATAAAGTGGTGAAGGAGAATTTCGAGCAATGGTCAAAGTAATATGTGAACTTCTATGGTTAAAGATTATATTGGATGACCTGAAGATAAAGTGGGATAAACCTATGAGGTTATATTGTGATAATAAATCTTGGATTAGTATAGCCTATAACCCGGTGCAGCATGATAGAACTAAAAATATTAAGGTAGACATACATTTTATCATGTAAAAGCTAGATAGTGACTTGATTAGCACCCCATATGTATCCACTCAAAATCAACTTTCATATAAACTCACCAAAGGGTTGAATTGCATTAACTTTGAAAGAATTATGTCCAAGCTGGGAATGGAGAATACTTACTCACCAACTTCAGGAGAGTGTCAAAACCGTGTTGCTCATTATGTATTTTAAGAAGTTTTTTATTTTATCCTCGCTATAATTTTATTCTTTATTACAGGTATATCTAGCTATTAATACTAGGATTATGTATTTAAAAACAATCTCATAATTACAAGGATTTGTTTCCCTAGAATTAACTCTATGTTTCCTAAAATAACCAACAGGCTCATGTATTTATAGGTCCAACAGCCTCTATTGAAATGCAAGGCTCATGTATTCATAGGTCCAATAGTCTCTATTGAAATGCAAAAGAAACATATTATTCTTTCTAAATCTAAGAATTTTAATCCCATATTCCTATTCAATTCTAGAGAGACTGCATCAAGACTACAACTTTTCTTTTAAACAAAACAAACACCCTCAATCTTATACTCAAAAGTCCTTACCAAATTCTCCTTAAAAGAGACCCTTCTTATCAAAATCTTAGAGTTTTTGGTTGTCTTGTTTTTGCTTCAACCTTACCCTTAGAGATAAATTCATTCCAAGGGCCACAACTTGTGTTTTTATATGGGTTATCCACTAGGCTACAAGGGATACAAGCTTTACAGCTCTTAAACAAACCTTTATGATTTCTAGGGACATTCAATTTCATGAAAATATATTTCTCTTTCAGGTGATCATTTTCCTAATAGTATGACTCCTCAACCTGCTTCAAACTCCATCAATCTACCTATCTTGCGCCTATTAGTTATGATCTCAACACGGAGTCTCATAGTGCACTTCCAAATTCCAATCAGGAAAATTCAACTCATATCCTTAGAAAATCAACCAAAACCATCAAATTCCCTACTTTTCAAAGAATATGTTTGCCCGTGAGGTACCCTATTAGTACTAATCTTACGACAAACTATCAAAGTCCTATCATGATTTCATTGGCAATATTGGAAAAATTAGTGAGCCTACATATTACCATCAAGCTGTCAAATTTCCTAAATGGAGGAAAGCAATGCAAGATGAATTAGATGTCATGGAAGCCAATAGGGTATGGCAGAATGTTTCCCTTCCTACTAACAAGCAACTTGCAAATGGCTGTATAAGGTCAAACCCAAGGAAGATGGCCCTCTTGATAAACAAAAAATTAGATTGGTGGCAAAAGCGTATACTTGACAGCCTGAAATTGATTTTATAGATACATTTTCTCTAGTTGCTAAGTTAACTATTGTGAGAATTCTTCTTGCTATTGCTGCTGTTAAAAATTGAAATCTCTAACAACTTGACATAAATAATGTGTTTCTTAATGGAGACTTGTTTCAAGAAGTGCACAAGGAACTACCTATAGAATACAAGCCTTAGCGTGAGATCTCAAATCATGGGGAGAAATTAGTGTGCTGATTGAATAAATCCATTTATGGCCTCAAACAAGCCTCTAGGCAAAGTTTTAGTAAGTTTTCTTCTAATCTTATTAACTCTCATTTTTCTCAATCTACAGTTGATCATTCTCTTTTCATTCAAGGACAAAATGAGGATTTTGTAGCTCTATTAATATATTTTGTGAGAATATATTTGTTCGACAAAATCCTAGCACTTTCACCAAAGTTCAACAGCAATTGCAAAATATATATATATATATATTCAAGTTGAAAGTCATTGGGGATCTCACATATTTTTTGGGTTTGGAACTTACTTATTCCAAGAAAGGGATTCTGCTACTCAGAGAAAATATGTCATCTCACTTAAAGACACTAGATACTTGGACTGTAAACCAAGTAATTTACCTATGGATCCTCAATTCAAGATCAATATCAACAATGTAGACCTTCTTCTTGATCCTTCCCTATATACAAGACTCATTGGAAGACTCTTATATTTGACTATATCCAGGCCAGAGATATTCTTTGCTGTAAATAGACTAAGTCAGTTCATGTCCAGTCCTAGAAGACCACACTTAGCTGCTATTCACCACTGTGGAGGTATCTAAAAGCTACAGCAGGCAAAGGTCTTACTTTTTCCAGACATTCTACTCTTTAGCTAAAGGCATATGCTAATGCAGATTGAGGAAATTGTGATGATTACAGACAATCAACCAGAGGATATTGTACATTTTTGTGAAATTCTCTAATCTCATGGAAATCCAACAAACAACATACTGTTTCCACGTCTTCGGCAAAGTCAAAATACAGAGCTATGGCAAATGCTTACAATGAAATCATGTGGCATACTTACCTTAGCAGATTTTGGCATGAAAATGGAACCAGTTTTGCAATAAGCTGCAATGCATATTGCTTCTAGTCCAACTTTTCATGAAACGTCTAAGCATATTGAATCGCAATGTTATTTTCCACGGGGAAAAGTTGTTCGAGGCATCAGTCAGCTAGTTCTGGTCAAAGACTAAATAACAACTTGTTGACTTATTCACAAAATCTCGTCCTCAAAATTTTTATTGAGGGGGAATGTTAATGATGAATGACTATATATACCTGAGATTGAATGAAATGAAATACTCTTTCTTCCTTTTTGGTTCTATCATTTTACCGTATGAGATAGTTATCATGTCCACTTTAGTTCATTATTTAGAAAACTATCTATGCACTGACAGTACTGATAAGCACCCTAAAACATATACAGAGTTGATTTCTAATTTGTTAATCATGTACAATCTACTAGACAGACAGTACACGACCATCAATCTTGATTATTTAAGCCTCACTAAAAATTTGACAACTCTATTTTCCTCTTAATTTGGAGGGGAGAGGGCAACTATACAAAGCAAGTACCTATATAGATGAAACTTAGAATCATATCTTACATTTAACAAGTGAAAATAAAATCAATGGTCACACTGCATGCAAATTGATGCTTGTGATTGTTAAACCAATACACCAGGAGATAAAAGTTGTTCCAAAAATTAGCTCGAGACATGATACAATATAGAGTAACAAATCTTAATAAGAAACCCCTGCTCATAATTGACATGCACTGACCTATTCTGCATGATATAGGTATAAGTCTCTATAATCATACGATAAACATAAGTATATCATAGTACTGTAATTTTTTAAAATTTTGGATACTGCAAATTTAAATAACATTCAGAATAAAGTTAGAAGCTTAATATCAAATTATTAATATAAGTCTAATGTTAACTTCAGTGTAAGTAAAGAGCCTATTTTCTTAAACCCAATTATAAAGGCCAGTCATTATTGGAAAGTGATTACAAGGGTATAAATTTCTCTTCGTTTCTAGTTCTAATATTTTAGATGGAAGAAAACATAGATGAAAGGGAAAACTCTACTAAAGGTGACTAGCGAGACTTTTAATGGAGATTAGTGCAAAGTTTCTGAAAACTCCATACCAATAACATAGTTATAAAAAAGAAAAAACCTCTTACTAACATCTAGCTAAATTATGTTGCTACTGCCAGAACAATCAACGGCTATTAACCAATTACAAAGTTAAACCTCAGCCACCCATATAAAATTTAGTCCCTTTGGTAGCACCTTAAAATTGAGGATTGGGGGTGAGTTTTTCATAAAATGTTTCATACATATATAAATTTTCAACCTAATTTTTAATATGCCAAAATGAAACTAAAAAACATTTTTTTCTTGTTCTTTTTAAGAAGTTGGATTGGGTAGATGCATTTTCCATTATCTTAGAAAGTAATTATAAGCCTAATTCAACCTCATAAAACCGATTTATAAATGCACCACTTACATATCATAATTTGGTCATATCTCTGGCCATATGGAAATTCCAACACTAGCCAACAAACCTCTCTAAGATAGCCTATGATATTATACAAAGAAAATTTTAGACCTAACTCAACCTCACAAAACTTTAGAAATGAGAATTCTCCCCACTCATATATAATAATTTGTCACTATCTCTAGTCAATACGTAATCTCCAACACATTACAAGTACAAGGTTTTAAGGTGTTTCCATTCTCAATATTTTAGTTTTCACAGGCAGAGCAGACTATAAAAGCAAAATATGCTGTTTCATACATGAAAATCTCACATCAAGGAGAAATGAGCTATTATAATCCTGTTAAAACGGAAATAAAATTAAAAAGTTGAAGCCCACAGTGATCAAGGTTCTCAGCTGAAGCGTGTTTACTCATAACCACAAACAGAATCACCTAGGACAAAGGCTTGTAATAATCAGTTTGGTTACCTGAGCTTCTCTAGATAAACTTAACTAATAATGAGCAATGAATAAACTATGGGTTATATAAATGGATTTCTAATTACATCTTAGTATAATTACAAACTCAGGAGTTATCCACTCGTCACATTTCCAAACGTATAGGCTATGGAAATGAAAACTTTGTTAAGATAAACTGAATTTATCAACAATGTCAGTTTCTTTTTTTCACCCTAAAAAGCTAGAATCAGGGAAAAAAATAAAACATCATCTAATTTCTTTACAGTAAATGGCACACTATTTTGCTAACAGATTATGAAACAAAAGGCTCAACAACAGGAGAAACTAGTTTGAGACATAACTAGAGCGTGTCTTCAGTTGCAGTGTAAATGACTTGTTTGAAATCATCAAAATGTCACCTATTTCATGAGGAAAGTAATTATTTTCATTCGAAAGATTTCACAGGGATTTGATTTTTCCCACAAGAGATTTTGATGACAAGTGTCTCCTCTTGCATTTAGAAGATCCTCATGGAGATAACATAATAGTACTTGCTAGGTTAACAAATGCATTACACGAGATATCATGTTTCACAATGCAATGTTAAAACTGAGCATTTTACGCAATTTCCTCATCAATGCCATAATTTGTGCCCTGTTTGGTTTAAACTCTGTGTACTACTAATGGGAAAGGAAAATTAGAAGGGAAATGTATTGATTTTCTTCTTCATAAGCTAAAATCAGCTTATGCATCTTAGCTTGTGGAGAAGTTTAATGCAAACAGCTATAAAAGTCCAATACATAAGTTGATTTCAACTCTCGGTAGAAGCTCAATTCACTCCTGTAGATTCTTTTGAAGAAGTTCATCCAAACATTTAAAACAAAACAAGTAAACTCTTATAGACAGAAAGGATCACATCCTAGTTTGAGGAAATCACATGGATGCATTTTAGAACAAGCAAAATGTTTTCAGTCTGCTAAACAATATATCTTTTGTTTGTCTCGATGCCTGGGATTGGACGACAAAACAATTCCTATGAAGGAATCAATTAGATCCTAATCTTAAGCTGACAACAGTTATTTCTCTAACTAACCAATCAATATGGTCAAAAGCAACAATAAACAAGAATTAATTTGTCCAAATATATCGCTCCTTTTCCTTCTCTACAGTGCCAATGGAAGGTTTCTATGAGCATGCCATCACAATGAATTCCGTCATTTGATTTGAATAGGAAAAAGCATTTCTAACAAACATACCCAACACACTATCTTCAATTTTATACCTTCAGCTTTCCTCCATAATCACAAATTTCCCAAAACGACTCACCAAATAGTTTGGTATAAGATGACAGCCAACCCAACACCTAATATTCCGATTCCCCATTTTGAAATCATCAAAGCAGAACCTTATTCTTCAAAAGGGGACACCCATGAAGCCAAACACCAATAATCACACCCAAAAACATTGGCATAAAACAAGAAGCCATAAAATCAAAGACATCATATAAACGAATAAAAGAAAATTCCCACAATGAGAATGACTGAAAGAAAGAAAATTTAGAAGGGGCAGTGACAGTGGGAACCTGAAGAGGAGGGGTAGGGGAGACGGCGAGGGAGCATTGAGATTGAAGATCACAAAGAAAGGAAGCAGAAGGCAGAGAAGGAGAGGAGTAGGAGGATGGCAGAAGAGAGAGGGAAGTGACGAAGAGAAGAAGTGAAGTGGCCATTGAAAGTTGAAGAAGAAGAAGCCAAGAAGGGTGTGTTATTTATGATGTGTAGAGTGAAAAGAAGAGTGTTAGAACACAAAGCAACGGGTCTAAAGGTAAGAAACGTGTTATGTTGTGTTTGTTTGTGGTGTGTGGTGTTGGTAGTGTTGGTGTCTCTTATGATGTCTGTGTCTTTGTGAGTGGCATGTACGTGGTTGGGTTAAGGTGGAGTTGGATGGTAGCGGGTAAAGAAATGGCTAAGATGGGTTTGGTCTGGTTTGGTAGCTCATCTTAACAATCATTCTAACAAGGAGTCCAAGAAAGTAGGAACCTACTTTTCCTACTACATTCCAATAAGCAATTATTTAACAATTTTAGTATAATAAATTCAAGTTATAAATAAAAGAAATGGTATAAAATCAATTAATATGATGATAGTTAAAATTTTAAAATTTGAAAGTTAGTGTTAATTTAATTCGGTGTTAATAACATATTTCAATGTTTTTAACTATAAATATCATTTTGAAAAAAAAAATTGAAATATTTCATCCTTGGAATTTTATTACAAAAACAATTTCACTACAATGAGAAACTCTTAACTTATATATTATTAAAAATCTTTTCCTTTCAAATATTTTTCAACGTTAAAAAAGTTAATTGTCATAGTAATTGCATAATTTATCAAATTAATAATAATTTATATGTCTCATTTATTTACAAATTTAAAATAATATTTTTAATAAAAATACTATATTTATTTTATTTTTTCATAAGTGTAAAATTATAATTATAAATTTTATCGTAAATTGTTTTTTAAAATATTTTCGATCCTTTTTAAAAAATTGTAAAAGAAGAAAAAGTAAAGACGGCGAAATTTGGAACCATATTTTTTCGTACTTACCAAATTGACTTTTCAGGAGTTGGATTCTGAATTTACACAAAGACCTCTAATTTGAGAAAAAAATTGCGTGAAGTCTATCTGTGAATTTTTATTTTAGGAAATTTTTTTATTTAGTTTATTTTGTAAAATGATCTCTTTTCTTTCCTTGTTTTAAAAATAAATAAAATTTTAATAATGTTAATAATGTTTTGCCACCTTTTCATTAAGATAAAGATTCACACTCAATATTCTTATGGTCGGAAATGATACTACTTTCCTTTGAATAATTTCTAATAAATTTTAATCAAATATAAAAAATGTATTATTAGAAGAAAATATCCATCTTTGGATTGATATTCCCATTCTCTCTGTTAACAAATCTTTTATGGCAATCGGATCAAGGCTCTTTCCTATTTTTCTTTATTTGTTTTTTTTTTTCACGTGGCTTCTTTTAATTATGTGCATGCTTCTTTCCGTCTTCAACTAGGTAGAAGGAGTAAAATATTAATATTTTTGTTTACTCAGAATTCAATTTAAGATAAGTTTATTATTAAATTAAAATCTCCCTAGTCTTGATTTTTTGTTACTTTATTTATGAATATTTTGAAGCTTTATCAGCTTTTGTCAGTGAAAAAACGTTATTATCTCAAGTTATTAGTATTTTGGCTGTGTTTTTATTACTTTGGTCATATTTATTTATGCATAAATGTTTGGTATTTTCCTTTTTTTCTTATCTTTTGCTTTGAACAAAATAATTAAGTGAAGAAAATTATCAAATTATAAATTAATTTTATTTTAATTATAAATAATTGTTGAGTGGTGTTGATATTCAAATCATTAAATTTGTATTTTTTTATATATGATTTGATTTGGATTAAGAAAATATTATAAGAAATATTATTAACAAAAATTTTATAATGATGAAATTGAAATCTATACAAGTGATAGGAGATTTGCAATATAAATAAGTTTATGTAAATTTTTGAAATTGAGATAGTCTATGATTTGGTGTTTTGTCTGAATAAGTATTGTACAACATGATTTGGTTTTTGTTTGAATAAGTATTATACAACAAGAAAATATATTTGTAATGATGTGTTTTACTTTGTTTTTTCAGCATTGTATTTATATGTTGTAACCAAAGTCTTGTTTCACACTACATAAAAAAGAGACATGAAACAAGAGAATCAATCTCTTAAAATGAATGTGATAGAATTATAAAGAATGAATTTTTGGTCCCCATGCCACCCAAGTTACAAAGGAGGGAAAATAATTTTTAAATTAAAATCTATCTAGATCAATGGCTAGGATTAAGTTCATGCTTCCCATGCTTAAGTTAGATTTTCCATGTTAATATACACTTATCATGTTTAGTATTCTCCCTTTGACTTTGCTTTCTTGCTTTTGGTTGACAGTTTCTTAGAATTCAAATGGGCTTGGATGAATTTAAATTGCTCCTTATTACCTTGTCTTCCAATGTCCACACTCTAAGCCTCATTAGGTTTAATAAGCCTTACTACAACCTAAGTTAAAAATTACTATTTACAACTATTTTAAAATAAAAGGAAAAGATAAATTTTACATGTTAAGAGTCCAAGAAATGAAAAATAAAGAAATTAAACAATTATTTATGTTAGGAAAAACATCTTTTCTTTTCATGATTCTTGTTATTCTCCTTAGATTCTTTTGTTTTTGTTTTTTTTTTCTATATTTTCATGTATATACTCATTTGGAGTTCTAAGAAGAACTTTAGTTATCCAGCATGCTCATTTCGAGCACATCCTACATAAGTTTGACAAACTTCTCACTAAGAGATTCATTAGTATCATAAAAAAAAATGATATCATAGATATAAATATGAATAATAAAAAAGTTGGACTTGAAGTATTTGTGGATCAAATTAGTATTTACTTTTGTTCTTGAAAACCTATTTTCAATGAAAAGAAACTTAATTTTTCATATCAAGTTCGAGGAGCTTGTTTTAAAACATGACAAGGCCTTGTTTAGTTTTAAAACATTTTGGATATAAGAAATATTCTCAAAGTCTAGGAGGTTGTTCAACATAGATTTCCTTTTTGATGACACTATTGAGGAATGCACTCTTAACATACATTTCATACAACCCATATTGCTAAGAGAAATAAGAAGAACAAGATTTGTATTGCATTGAGTCTTGTGAGTAGTGCATACATCTTTACGTAGTTTATGTCTTTCTATTGTGAGTAAACTTTGGTCGCTAGTCTAGCTTTGTTCATCATGATATTATCTTCTTTGTCTAACTTATTGCGGAAGACTCATTTGGCTCCTATTGTTGATTTATCCTTTGGCATTTTACAAACTTCTAAACGTTTTTTTGGAACTCTTTGAGATCTTCTTACATGATTTGCACCCAGTCTTGGTTGTTTAATGCTTCATAAGATATAAGGCTTTAATTGATATATGAAGGTTGAGTTCCATTGAAGGTGGATCCTATTCTCACTCGCTTAGCAAGATCTCCAAAGAAGCATATGGCCTCTTTTCATCTAACCATTTTTTTATTACCTCTCGCCTTTCAAATGGATCGTTTAATGTGGGATTAAATGCATTGTTTATGTCCTCTGGCGGTAACGAAGAGATTTATTCTCTTTTTCTTTTTTGTTTTTGCCTCAAACAATCTATAAATTAGGCAAAACATCATCTAGCTCTGATAATTTATCATCAGACTTGTGTTTACTAAATATTAAATTAATAGTTTCTTCTACTATCATTTTCCTAGAGTTATAAACTATGTAGGCTTTCAAAGTTTCAAAGTATCCATGAACAAGTCTTTCTCACTTTTGGAGTTAAACTTTTGAAGGTTATTCTTGGTATTTAGAATGAAACACTGAGATCCAACAAAATAGAAATAATATGTTTGACTCAACCTCTCCACATTTTATAAATATTTTTCTTAAGAATATGTCTAATATAAATTATGTTCTACAAATAACATTGTATTTATTGCTTTGGTACAAAAGTTTTTAAAAGTTGAATTGGAATTAAACATAGTTCTAAATATTTCTTGCAACGACCTATTCTTTCTACTACTTTTATGGTGTTCATGAAGTGGAAAAATCATGTTTAATGCCTCTTTCTCACAGAACTATTGAAAGTGTTAATTTGCAAGCCCTCTGACATGGTTACTTTGGATTGAAATAATAGATATATCTTTTTTATTTTTAAACGTGCTTGCATAATTTATAAAAGGTCTTGAAAGCTTTATCTTTGTGGTTGAGAAATCAAATATGTGTATATATAGTGAAATAATCTAGAAATAGAGTGTATCTTTTACCATTAGAAGATAGCATTCTTATTCATCCAAAAAGATATATAAGCATAAATTCAAAAGGTCTTTGTGAAGAAACTATGTTGTTAATGGAAAAGATACTTTGATTTTTTTTGCTTTTATGCATGTCTCACAAAGAAGGTCTTCTTTGAATGATATTTGGGATAATCCTCTTACGAGATCAAACTTTTGCAGTTTTGAGATTAAGCAACTAGCATGACCATATTTCTTATGTTAGGCTCGTTGATCATCTTAAAGGAAACTTTTGCTATGATAATTTATATGATCTATTTTTTACAAATTGCCTTGTCACTTAACAAAAAATATAATTATTTCGTCAACATTTTTTAATACACATTGGTCTTTGTTAAATAAAACCCTCTATTAAAAAGATATTATTAATAGGAGAAGAATCCATACTCATTTGACCAATAACTACCATCCTTTCTTTTTTGTTTCCTCCCAACTAACTTGATTGACAAACTTCTTCTTGAGGTCTAAGAACATAAATCATTCTTCCATAATGTGTCGTGAGACCTACTGTTTAGGTAATGTGTTTCTTTATTGCTCTTAAGCAAATCTACAATAAAAATTAATTTGTTCTTAGATACTCATAAACTTAGATTCTTTTTTGTTAATTTTTTAGAACTTAGACACTTATTGTTTGGTAGTTATAGAAGATGCATGATTTTAAGTTTTTTTTCCTCCTTAAAGTCTAATCTACGTTTTTCAAATGATTATCGTTCTAGTTAAAATCTCTAGGGGATTTAACTACATCATTCAAGTTCTGTTTATCCTCAAAATGATAATTTCATACTTATTTATACATAAAACTATTACTACCAAAAGCATAAGTTTTTGCAATGCATTATCCATATTATGATGTAGTTAATTCGTTATCATTTTAATACCTAGATATTTCTCCTAGTTAAATGGAGGATAGTACCTAACATGGAGTGATTTTGTAATATTTAGAAATCAAGTATAACTTATGCAGATAATGATCATTAACTGGCCTTCGAGGGCAAACAAAGGCTGAGACATTAAAAATTCTTCACGCTAAAAATATAAGTTACATCGTTCTTAATCAGACAAACCAATTAAGTGTGATTTTGTCAAAACCCACCTTAAGGTACACATGACCGACCACTCCAACTAGGTGTGAATTAGTCAAAACCTGCTTGAGGATACCCTTAACAGGATGATCTTAATAAAAGATTTAATATCTTATCTTACTTTTTTTGTGATGGATATCACTTTCCTTAGAGTCTCATTTTGTGTAGTCTTAGGAAATACCAAAACCTTTATTTTCAAAACAACAGAGACATTTTCCTTCTATTTTTCTTTAAAATTTGAGTTTAAAGCATCACAAATTTCCTTTAAGATTTATGTACTCTTTAGTCATTTGTTAGGGTTATGTACCATATCCATATTTTTAGAAGAAAAAACATTTATAAAGATAGACTCATTTTTTAAGACCTAAGTATGCTTAAACAAAGATTTTACCTTTCTTTTAGGTTTCTTGTAAGCTCGAGAAAGGACCAAGGATCGGGAAAGAAGCTCATGATATGGTTCAATAATACAATGAAAGTCAGAGAAATCTACCTGCTCTTGAACTCATTTGATGAGGACAAAGTATTTGGCTTGAGACAGAAGTTTGCAACCTCTTTCGTTCCTTCTCTTTCAGACTTAGATTCATTTAGGTTTTTCCATGTAGACAAGAGAACCTTCTTAACATCCTTTGTTAAGAAATGTCTCTACTTTTCTCATTTTCAAGGCACTTAGATTTTAATTGACCAGAGTTCTTACACTCATAGCAGACAACCTGGGTCCTCTTATCTAGTGAGTTTTTTACTTGATGTTAGGCCCTCTACTTGTGAAGCCTCCTTTATTCTTCAATGTATGATGGCCCTTTCTAGATATGAATAATAACTCATTTTCTTCTGTAAATTTGTTTTCTTTTGAGCTTTGCAATATGTTTTTTCAACCTTTCGTGCCTTGTGCAAATGTATCTCTTATTTTACACTTTGACTGCAAGAGATTTCTCTTTCTTGAGAAATTTGTTTTATTGGAGCTCTAGTTCATGAAACGTCAAGATACTCATAAGTTCTTCTAGCAACATGTTATCCAAAACTTTGGACGTTCTTAATGTCATCACCTAAAGTATCCGTTGTCTCGGTAAAATACACAAATCTTATCAATATGATCACAAGGTTTTCTCGAAAAAATGAAACTCATTTAATATGATTTGAAACCTATTGAATATATACGTTGTATGTCCTTGTTGTCTTTCATATTGTAAAGCTTGTATTGCCATGTAAGTAGGCTAATGTGCTTCTCCTTACCTCTTTGGAATCCTCAAATGTGATTGTAAGAGTGCCCTAGCATATCATTGACTCCCTTTGAATGTTTGTACCTTTGAGTACTCTTCTTCTGATAAGGCACAAATTAGGACGTTTTAAGCCTTTGAATTTAGCACATATAATTATTTTTTCTCTTTTGTTCATAGAATTCTAGGCAAGGTTCTCTAACTCATATAATAAAATATATTTATCATTCTTGACTATATGGCTTGATTCGAAGAAGAATATCATTCTTTATTTCCAATAGTTGAATTTCTAACCTTTGAACAAAGTTGGTCACTTTAGTGTTTCTCCTTTGTTTTCCACTGCAACATTTAGATATACTTCTCCTTGTGAAAACAGACAAAAAAACACAATAAAAGAGGGTTGAATTGTGTAATGAAAACTTTTGAAAAATTTTCACAAATCAATGTCCGATAAAAAAGATCAAACAAAATTTTAAGTTGGCAGATGCATTATGAAGCAGTTTTCAAGAGTAGTGTTTGATAAAGATTGTCAGATGCAACTTCAAGTTGACAGACATTGATCGAAGCCGTATCCGGTCAAATAATTACAATATTAAATGTAGTACTAGGAAGTGACTCCTAGGTCGTCTCCCAAAGACCTAGTTCTTGTCTAAGAATTAAACACACAAAGAGAAAGGGAGGTGGGTTTTGTGGAATAATTGAATTCAATAAAATAAAAACCAACAACCGAATTAGATTTCCTTAACCGAATTAAATTACCCTCTTGATTAGATTGCAGTCTGCTTATCACAGGATACAGAAATTCATGCTCAACTTATTGAACCCTAATTCCAACCCGAATTAATTAACTAAGCGAGAATTAACACAAGTTTTCCTTATGCAAATTAAGCATTCAGATACATCATTCATTTCATCCTAACAACTCGTAACTCACTCCATTAAGCATGAACAGGGACACAAAATTCATATTAACTAAAACGTTAAGCATGAACCAGTAAAAGCATTAAGCACAAAAATAAAATAAAATGATGAAGAGTTAAGAGACGAAGAGAGCAAAAATCATACAACAGCAACCTTAAAGCTTCATTGCAATCTGAATCAAAAGGATAACCTTATAAATTAGCCTTCCATTAAACTCGAATAAAGCAAACAAAGATTAAACACAAAATGAAATTAAAATAGAAAATTAAATTAAAATAGAAAATGAAATTGATTTGAAACAAAAATAGAACGTAATTACAGAGAAAAGAAAATAAATACAGAACCAATTTTTCCAGGGAGAGAAAACGAATTGAATACCAAAAGTAGAGAATAAAGAATTATATGCTTCTCTGTTCGCCTCCTCCTAGGTAACAGACGGCTAGACCTAAATCAGTGTTCAACACTAAACCTAATGGGCCCAAATTTATTCAATTATGGTCAAATGAATAAAAACTAAAAATAAAAACTGATAGTGTGGCAGTTCCTCTTCAATTCCAGAGTTAATTTCCAAGTCCAATAAAATTCCAAAGTTGTCCTGAAAATAATAATAAAATTAGCTCAGAAAATCTGAATTAAATAAAAGTACGAATCTCTGGTAAATGAAGCCCAAACAGTGAAACTGAGAAAATAATAGGCAATTAAGCATAAAACACTAATCAAAATAGGTATAGAAAAGACAAGTAAATAAGGGAAAAATAATGACTCATCAGATGTATTGCCAAAAATAATTTTCAAAATTCGTTTTAGCAAAACTCTCCTTCTTTGGTTAGTTGCAGATTAATAATATGAAATTCAAATAGAAAAGGATAGATATATATTTAAATTAGGTATTTTTATTATTCGTATGAAAATTCAGATTGTGTCTAGTTCTTTATCAACATAATCAAGTTGCATTGGCAGCTAGCACTGCAAGATACAGAATGAATATTCTTTAAACTCTAGCCAGTCTTGGTTAAACACATAGTATTATTTAGACCACAGTTACTCTTGACTAAATATTGAGTATTATTTAAACACACAACCACTCTTGACTAAACACTGAGTATTATTGGACTGAGTCACTCTTGGCTAAACATTGAGTATTTTTTGAACCCAACCACACGTAGCTAAACATTAAGTTTATACAAAGGGTGTGATCTAAATGATCACAAGTTTGCTAACTAAATAGGGTAATGTCTTAAGCCTAATAGAAGATTAAGAATACTCTTCTAGGTTGTTAACGAGCACAATAAATAATATTCTTGGTCACAAAGTAAAGCTTAAGGATTACTAGAGATTACAAAAGTTTTGTTATTGTTCTCTTCGTCATGTTTTTTTCAAGCTTTCATTTTCAAAAGATGTTCTATACATAGATGTTGAGAAGAAAATAGACATTGTGAGGTTTTGTGAAGTTCTTCTTCTTTGTTTTGCATATGTCCACATTCACGATTGAAAATGTTTTAAATGTTTTTCATGCAACATTAAATATGTATATCTTCTTTAAGCAATTGTTTGATACACAACATGACTTATCAAGCCTAGGTGAAATAGCTTTTCCCCAAACTTGAGTAAAGCATAATACCTAACAAGGGTAATTGTTTGCACAAGATTGACAAACCACCTTTTCAAAAAAGTTATTTGTACAGAGCAACTTTAGGCACATTCTTCAAGTAATATTTGATATAGACACTTCTTTGTGAGATTCTCTTGTAAAAAAACAAAGAGACAAACATTCTCTACAAACATAGCATAAGCATTTATAAATATTTGATGTATACCATGAAATGCTTCAAACTATGTGTACTTATCATTTGTCCAAACAAAAGTTTATCAAGTGAAGTTGTATAAGAAAAATGTTATGTGTCTGTTCGACTATATGAAGCACTTGCTATCAAGATGTTACACTTATACTTTGTTTAAAATCATATTTTATACTTTGTTGGTAAGCATATAACCAAAATCAAATATAGACTTTGTTTAACTTTGTTCTAATACTTTTATTATGCAAAGAACTAATCCTAAGATGTTAGCTTTAATACAAACTAAGATAACAAGTTAACAGTAAAAGGGAAAGTTGAATAAAGCTTATAAAATTTATTTGAAAAAAATATTTTTAATAATACAATTATTACAATTTCTAGTGTGATATTCTAATAGTTAGAGAATAGTTCGTTTTCACAAGACACTTTGGTAAAACAATCAAGAGTTGGTACAAGACTAACAACTGACATAGTGCAACACTTAAAGTTCTTATACTAGTTCACCCCAACATATACTATGCCAAGTGTTCTTTTACAAGCTATAAGAGATTTCACTAATAAATAGTGACTAAAAGTATTATAAGTTACAACTTTTTGTCTTACATCAAATAGACAAAGTCATTCTTGACTATCAATTTATCTCTCTTTGAGATAAAACACAAATATTCTTTAACACTTGGTCACTTCTAACTTTTCCAAATATTCTACATCTGTTATTCCTGGCTTACAACAAAAATGTTGTTTGTAAAAGTATTGTAAGGAAAGTTCTCAATAAAAAGGATATGATCCATCAAAACTCCTTGTTAGAGAGATAAATACTTCATGAAGTGAAAGTTTTACAAAGGTCACTTTATGCATCATCAAGTAGACGATCTATTGATCTTGCAATAAAAAGCTTTACAAATACTTTTGCATATAGAATAATAAATTTACATAAACTTGCTTAGATTTTTGCTAGAATTTTTTGCATGAAAATACCTTTATATATAGATATCTTGTAAAGGATTGTTGGAGCTTGCATATATTATATATTATGTCTTTGTGTCAATGATTTATCATGGATGTCTTTTATCTAAGATTTATTTATGTAGTACTCAATTTATCACGACAACTTTTTCTTTGGAATATCTTCATAAGACAACATCAAATTAAGCATACAATAATAAAATATTGTTAAAGAAATATGTTCCATTTTATATTGATTTAAATAAATTACAAAGCCCAAACCTCTATATATGACAAAAATTAAACATACAATAATAAAATATTGTTAAAGAAATATGTTCTATTTTATATTGATTTAAATAAATTACAAATAAGCTCAAACCTCTATATATGACAAAGGTGTTAAGAAATGGATCTACCATACAAGCTAAAGGTATTTTTGTTTCTTACCTTTGACTGAGTTGTTTAGAAACATGACTTAGTCTATTCTAATAAGCAAACATCTTATCTATTTATCCTATTTTAAGAACCAAACAAGGTTATAAATTGTATAAATTTTAAAGGAAGAACATTGTTTATTTCTTTTATTATAGAAACAAGGATTTTCTATATTGAAAAGACAATTATTTCTAATATTTTTTAAGCTCCTTTGTCATCCTTTTACTAATTCTTCCTTACTGATTGTTGTATTCTTCTTCATTTGTTTGTTCTTTTTATGCTCACATCAGGGCAGGAGACTAATTTGTATGAATATGAAGAGTTTAGCTATCAGTAGTGGTGTTGGGTTGTAGGTGTTAGGAGTAATGGACTTATAGGCGTTGCAAGTGGTCACTGGTGGGAGGCTAATTCTTGGTGTAGTACTGGTGGGTTTGGGTTGGTTAATTTGGTTGTAGGGGTGATGCTGATTTAAGTTTGAGTGGTTGGTGGTGAACAAGACTTTATAGTCTAATAAATGCAGAATAAAAAAATATTTTACATAGTCTAGATCTACATAAGATGAATAAGTGATACATACCATCTTTCCTAACCTATGCAAAATGTATATCTTATAGTAATGACAATTAAATTATGATCCATTAAAAAAATATGCATAAGAAAAATACAATTCATGGAAAGGACCAAGAAATTACTTCTCTAAACCAAAGAAATTTACTTCCTTAAAGAGTTGCTGAAGTTTTATTAAATTATTGATCATAAACATTAAAAATTTATTACCAACCATCAGTACATATGGTTGGAGTTTAAATATGAGGATAAAATTCTATAATAAGTGAAAATGGATAATTAAGCCTTGTACAAATGATAAAAATTGATGAACCTAATATTTTAAAATTTTGTACTAAGCATGATATCAAATTTACTTATATAATTAACTCATAGGGTAAAGATTTTTTCAATATTTCTCTCCCTTGCATTGCATTTCCAACACATGTTTATCAAACATAAATGTCTAACCACTAGTCAAAAGGTATATGAGTGCTAATTTCCAAAACCTTCAATCAGCATATCAAATGCATTTAATAAAGTGGGACTCCTGTGTCCTTTTTGTATCCCTAATGAGATAGAAAAATATACATTTGTTTGAACTTATATAACAAAATTAAATTCAACCACTAAATTCTTGCTGCTCCTCTTCTACCTAGGTACATGGAGGATGAAAGCTTGATTCATCCTTTCATGCTTCAAATATCTAGCAGTGAATACTGATAATTGAAGTTGCAACTGACTGTACCAAATCAACCAATCATAAAGAGTTCTAGTCTGCACAATGTTCAACACAAAGTAAGCTAGCCCACATAAAAGTACATAATTGCATGGATAGAGAGCTTCTTTATTAGTTTTGCTTAGTCTTTCTACTGAACATTCTCAGATATCTGTAGATTTTCCTATGATTAATATTCTGCTATAACACTGATTTTGGTGGGAACTGTGACTGTACTATGGACCCCTCTTGTCCCATACCATAACTAATGCACAAACATGGTGTAAAAATTAAATCTTCATTAAATGACTAGTTACCACTAAACACATAAAAAAGCACAGTAATCAACCAATCATCACAAACATAAGTAAGGTCCTGTTTAGTTATATTTTTCTGATCATATAATATCTAATAATTTTAACTATCACTCAATTATTATCATCATCCAACACGTGGTGCTTGTAATAAAATATCTCTTCATTATACAAAAAAATATCTGACTCAATTACTAATAGAAACATGGAAGAGCAACGTCAACAGCTGTGTATATGTACCAGCCAGCCCCAATGGAAAAAGATGTGTCACAAATAAGAGACGGATACTGCATAACAAATATAGATATTTTCAGAATATATATATATATATATATATATATATATATATATATATA
>Ga0123340_1000681_pt1 | contig 24493 bp, 11 predicted proteins | sample SirMexnodulemix_FD_89961 | JGI IMG/M metagenome (GOLD analysis project Ga0123340, IMG submission 89961) | Root nodule microbial communities of legume samples collected from Mexico - Siratro Mexico nodule mix | ecosystem: Host-associated > Plants > Roots > Nodule | place: Mexico: Nepantla...
ACTCAATTATATATATATATAATCTAATCAATCCATTCGTGCCTAAATCCAATTCAATCCTTCCATTCTAATAAATGAATAAATAAATAAATAAATGCAAATGGACTGAATTGTTGGATTATAATAATAATAATAATTATTATTTATTACTATTAATATGTGGTTAATGATCATCCATTTTATTTTTCTTGATCCATTCTTGGATAATTAAATAATTGGAAATGGGATGAGTGGTTTTTTTTTTCCTGTTATATTATCAAACGTCCCATTGTTCTCCTGTTGCTACTTCTCCATCACTACGTGATTTATTGTCTATAACATGACAATATAATTATTGAAAACGATTTTTATAATTGTAATATTAAAAAATCCTCACAAGTGCAATAGCATTTTGTAGCCATGATAAAAGGAAGCATGAGATGGAAAGTTTACTTGAAACATCTTTCTTTTGGCATATCAGTTCCCTTTGAAACTTGAAAGTGATGTCTCAATAATTCGAGATTGAACTGCAAAATATGAGGCACTTAATGACTCAGCACCAACCATTCCTCAATTGATTAGAGGATCAATTCACGACTTTAATTAAATAGCTCATTAATGGGCTAATTTCTTTTCAATATATTTTCAACTGAGACAAGTTTAAGTTTTAGTGCAAATAATTGTATTGTTTCTATAAATAAACTTTAAAATAATATTTTACAGAGTTAAATGGTCATTGGTAGCCAATTTACACGAACCTTTGCTAAATGTTTTAAATCCCAAAACTGTAAATAAATTTCCCATGTTTTAAAATTGACCCGTTAATACCTATTAAAGAGGAAAATTTATGAATGTCCGTTAAAAGTAAAAGTATTTATTATTTATTGAGTGAAAAATGATTATGAAAGAATTGAATAAAAAATAATTTATAAGGAAAGAAAGAAATGTTTAATAATAGAAAGAGTTTGGAATAAGGGGTTTCTTGGTAGAGAAAACCAAACATGCACTCATAGAATAGAATAGAATCTGAAATGGTGTCCCTGTGAGTGTGTGTGCGTGTGTGTCACTGTCATTCTCTCGGGAGAACAAACCACAAACCCATTCCCTTTGGAGTTTTGCTTCCTTCCACCATTTTCCTTCGATGCTATGCTCCCTCTCTGCTCCCAAACGAAAAGTACAATTCTTCCTTTCCCTTTCGCCAGCCCCACTCCACACGTTCTCAATGCCAACCCACCCATTTTCCTTTGATCAAACCCCAAAATGTCTCCTTCTTTTGGTGGGGCAACCCTTCCTCTCCCTCTAGGGTTCTCCTTTTCCCACCCCCACCCCCTTTTTACTTTCTGTGGCCTCCTTCAAATCATTCCCATTTTTTGTTCACTTCTCCATAATTCTTGACGAACCCTTTCTTTTTTTGTCAGCCTCTCACCACAATCCCCTCAAAATCCCATTTTTCACCCCTCCTTGTCACTAGGGTTTGTTTTTGTTTCTTCATGTTTCTCCAAGTTTCAATCTTGGAGCTACATTGACCTTTGCTTTCTGTTTCTTATTCTCCTGGCCTTGTTTTAGCTTCTCATTCAAACATGGGTTGTGTCCATGGCAAGTGCTGTACCCGTTACCCTTCACCTTCAGTGGCTGGCTCCAGAGACTTCAGAGAACTTGGCCCTTACAGTACCCAGAGGAAACACGTTCTCACTCAGAGTTCACTTCAATTTGTTCCTGTTCCTTCCCATAACTTCACTTTAGAATACTCTGTGCTCACTCAGAGGGGTTACTATCCTGATTCACCTGATAAAGAAAACCAGGATAGTTTCTGTATTAGGACACAGTTCCAAGGTAACCCGAGTGTCCATTTCTTTGGTGTTTATGATGGGCATGGCGAATTTGGTGCCCAGTGTTCGAACTTTGTTAAGGATAGGTTGGTGGAAAATTTGTCAAGTGACTTTGCATTGTTGGAGGACCCTGTTAAGGCTTACACTTCTGCATTCTTGACCACGAATGAGGACTTGCATAAGAGTGAGATTGATGATTCTTTGAGTGGCACCACTGCAATTACGGTGCTGGTTATTGGGGATACCCTTTATGTTGCTAATGTTGGTGATTCGAGAGCGGTGCTGGCTGTTAAGGATGGGAACCGGGTTGTTGCCGAGGACTTGTCCACTGATCAGACACCGTTTAGGAGAGATGAGTATGAGAGAGTGAAGCTTTGTGGGGCAAGGGTTTTGAGTGTTGATCAGGTGGAAGGGCATAAGGATCCGGATATTCAGACTTGGGGTGATGAAGAGAGTCAGGGTGATGATCCTCCTAGGTTGTGGGTTCAGAATGGGATGGTTCCTGGAGCTGCATTTACAAGGAGTGTAGGGGATATGTTGGCTGAGACTATTGGTGTAATTGCTGTTCCTGAGGTGTCAACGGTTCAGCTTACACCTAACCATCTTTTCTTTGTTGTTGCAAGTGATGGTGTGTTTGAGTTCCTCTCCAGCCAAACTGTTGTTGATATGGTATGGCCTGCAACCTCTTGCTGATTTATAAACTTTAGTAATTATTTTGATAATATCTTCATTGGATGAATTTTACTTACTATATTTATCGTAAGACCTGTTTTAATGGTATATTAGTTAATGTAATCTCATAACTTTAGTGTTGTATTCATATTTAAGATGAATTTTAATTGAGGTTTCTTTTTAAGGCCTATTATTTTTCATCTGTATTAACTGACAGAATTATGTAACCTTGATCTGTAAATGGTTCACAGGACTAAATATTAATTGTTAATAATTCATATCTCAACCTGTGTAGGTTGTTTAGTGAGAAAAAAATAAATATCCCACAGCTTGCTTCTGATCATCTTTGATTATTTGCATTATTAGCATATACAAATATCCAATGTTTGTTGTCCTATTTAATACATTTCCACAAATTATTGTGAACTGTTTGTGTACAAATTACCTCCCACTAGTTAGCACGTCTAATTTTAGCACTAGGGTTGATAAGTAGAACTACTATTCAAAGTCTTATCTTGATGAATTATATGATTTCTTTTATCATGCAGGCAGCAAGCTATTCAGATCCCCGTGATGCATGTGCTGCCATTGCTGGAGAGTCATATAAACTATGGTTAGAACATGAGGGTCGAACCGATGATATAACAATTATTATTGTTCAGATCAAAGGCCTGCCTAATGTATGATTACTTGAGTAATTCTTTTGCCTTATCTTATCTATGTTTTCTTCATTTAGTATTCGGTATAAATTTTAGACTTACAATGTCCCTAAATAATCTCAACCCCCCACTGCCCGATGCCCCAAAATGTTTAGTGGTGATAAGAACTGACCTTTTCTGTGGAGAAGTTTCTCAGGCTATTCCTATTCTGGATTGAAGTTTTAAATGCCTGTAATACTATATTTAAATTTCGTTAGAGATTTATAAATGACCAATGATTAAGTTTAGTCAGCTTTCAGGTTTGGTTACTCTTGGCTACCGAATTGGGATCTATAGTTTACCAACCTCAAGAAACTTATACTTTTATTAACAAAACACACAGCAATATTTACCCTTTTGTCTCTCAAATGCTTTCCCTTAATTAGTGCTATGTTGTATGGAAGAGCTAAACTCCCTTTGTGATTAAAATCATTTGAATCTATCTCATCTTATAACTTTTTTATCTAATCTTTTGATTTTTTATGTAGTCAGGTACATCTGGACTTGGATCAGGCGAGGTCAATGTCAGTACTGTAACAAGGACCAAGAGCAAGAGGGTAAAGGGAGCGTCTGAATTATCTGCCACTACTGGGTTAGATGTTTATCGTTCGGTCAGGAATGGCTTCTCTGATTTACAGTCCTGTCCACAGCATGTGGTCTCAAATAGAAGCCCAGCCATAGTGGTCCCCTCTCCAGCATGTCAAGCATCTATTGAATTGGTACAGTTACAGTAGCATTGTTTCATATTGATCAGTGAAGTTTTCTAGCAACACACTCCTTGTTGGTTAAAATTTTTTGAAAACTAGAAACTTGTTTATTAGGTTCATTAAGTAGGGAGTAGTAAGACCTGCACAATTTTTATGATTTTTGATAAATTTCAACTTGAGAATGTGTTAAAATGAAGCAAGTTGATTAGGATTTTGTTATAGTTTTATTTCATTTCATTTCATTCCCCCCTTTTCTATTTACAGTGATAGGAGAGAGGTTTATGGAAGCTACAGGATGTATGCTGGTACTTTCTCCTTGATGGTACATTTCGCTGTCTACTCTTCAATCTTTTGCATTACAGCCATAGACTTTGCTCGTTTGCCACTACTATTCATTAAGCCAAAATGCTGACCCAATTTTGTCAGGCTGCTGATGGTTGCTGGTTTGAGGTGCATTATCTTGGCAGCTGAAGGATCCTTTTCAGAATGTAGAAAGCACAAATGATTAATGGTCATTTTTTTTTCTGTTCTCAATCTTCTACTAATTCAAGTTGCTTGTCATAACCATACAGAAGCACTTCAGGAGTAACACTAAAACTTGTCCTGCTGAGTGTCTAACTCTACACCTCCACTCCCCAAATATAAACTTTGGAATGAGGTCTATAAATAACTTAGGAGAAAGGAGTTTGGCTGGTGACTAATTGACTACTACTATTTGAATTACTCTGTAGTCAATGGTCAACTTGGAAGGCAAGCCATGTGCTATTTAAAATGTAAATCCATTATCCTCGTTCTCATGCTGGATCCATTGTATCTTTTAGAAACATCTGAATTCTTTTTATTGCTTTTCATGATTAATTTCATGTCTTTGCTGCAAATTAGTGACTGGTCTCCATGAATGGTTGGCACTATTAGAAATTAACTCATTTTAAGAACCCCAATTGTTGTAAATTACTGTTTCATTGTGTTGCGATTCCGTAAAATAAATTGTTTTAGAGAATTTGCACGACTTTTTAAATAATTGTATTAGAGTGTTGCTACCACTTAATAACTACAAATAATTGCAAATCGTATTCTCATTTAGCAAATAATGAAATAGCTTCAGAAGGTCAATAACAAAATGCTGACTTTATTATAGAAGTGGAAGCATCTTTTCAGCACAGCAAATCTATTTTATGATTGATTTTACAAAGTCTCAAACGGTACTGATTGTTGAGTGCCATGAAACTATTTTATCTTTGATCTTTGAGATCAGAATGTGTTGAAAGGTAATTTGTGCACATTAAACACAAGTTTAATTTAGTTATACCTGATTTTCTTAGGTTTGTTTCTTTGAAAGCATCATGGATAAAGTTATTTTAAGATTAATTTTAGAAGAATGAATTCTTGTCCTGATTTCTCATTTCCATTTACAGTAGCGTTGCATACCATTAAGATGAAAATTTTATATTATTTTTCTAGCATAAAATTAATCAAAAAACAGAATTTCGTGTCAATTTATTTCGTAATTTAAAAAATTAAAATTGTTTAAAAGACAGCATGAATGTGAATTAGGAACGATAAAATGAGTTCAAGCCAATGAGTTGGCTCCTTTAAGGTTGATATGGGATTTTTAACTTTCAAAACGGGGTTCAACTTAATCCAATTCTTTTATTTGTTTATTTATTTTGTGAATTGAGGGTGGGTTGAGTTTGGTTAACTCATTAGGTTAATTTTCTTTAGTTTTTAATTTGTATTTTATTTAGATATTTGTCATACAATTTATCAAGACTTATTGGTGGTTGTGTATTTATCGATTTTAATATTTTATTTTATTTATTTTGGCACCTAAAGTCATTAATGGATATAATAATAATGTGAATGGCATGGGGGAGAAGGCACATAACCCTGTTTAATGTTTACCTCCTTTATTGGGAAATTCTTATATTTCAAAAATGGTTTAAAGAATGATTAAATGCAATGCAATATGACAGTGATGATGAGTCCCTCTGGCATGGATGGACCATACTGCAACATTGATGAGCAATATCCTTAAACAGAGTACCATGTTATTTGGTGTATACCATTATGGAAGAACCTTAAAGACCCACACATGCTTTTTATTTAATATGCACTTTAAAAGAACCCTTCTCTCCAAAATACCCCTATATTCATTTCAAAACAATTGTAGTTTTATTTTAAATTAATAATTTTTTTCATTTTTTATTTATCTTAAATTTTTATTGAGAGAATGTTTGTATTTATTGAAAATAACTATTTTAGTAAACTTGTCTCAATAAGTGAAATTATGATTATAATCTATATAAAAGAAATTTTAAATTTTAATTATTGTTGTTATAAATTATTCTATAAATTCTTATACTTTTTCAACTACTAAGAATTGAATAAATGAATTTGAAAGAAAACAAAGAGATGATACTTTTATAGCGTCTCTTCTTTTTTTTAATACACGTATTAATATATCATCTCAATCATATATACCACATTGTTGAAAAAACTAATTTAAAACAATTAAAAAGACTTAAAAAAGACTATTATTGGAAAACATATGTAAATATAAATATAACATACTGTAATTTTAATATGGTGTCTGAAATTTTAATGTAAAGATCAGTTGGTTCTTGAAATAAATAACATAGTCTCTAAAATTATAAATCGCCAATGAAATTGGCATCTGAAATTAAAAAAAAATTACAAAATGATTGACCAAGTTAACAAATAACCCTTAAAATTAGTTTATCTAATATTTCTTATTGATATGATCTAAAATTGTTAAAAAGGTCTAATTTGCGGAATAAGTGTTTAAATGAAAGTAAATTATATACTCATATGTAATTGCCATGCCACGTAAATATTAGAGAAAATATCGTAAAAGTTATCTTTTAAGATCAAGTTCTGCGAAACATGCAAAAATAAGACTTTAGTTCGATTAATAACTTTAATATGGAATTTCAATGGGTAGATGACAAAAAAAAAAAAAAAAGAACTAATGTAAAATTATTAGGGAAGGAAAAATTTACGGAGTTAGTTTCAAAGGAAAACTAATGTAAACGTAGAATATTGAATTAATATCATTTTTTATACCTAAGAAATCAATTTTATACAAATCCAATTTGAGACAGTTGTTTCACTTACGGTATCAGAAGAATCGAACACCTAAAATAGTGTGTATAGATGCTAATAAATAGATTCGTTTTTAGTTATGTGGAATACATAGTCTAATATATAAATACTAGTAATTAGAAGAAACATTTTATTAAATATTGGCTTGAACTTAATATATTTTCGGAGATATATGGGTAGGGAGGGGATGTATATTTCGAGTTTAGTTATAAAAAAAAAAAATCGCAAACGTAAAATACTTTTAGGAAAAAAATATTTTTTATACTCTCATTATGAATACTAATAATTGTCATGGTTAGATATAAATTTTGATAATTTAGATATAAATTTTGATTTTATCAAATGAAATCGAAAAAAATGAGAATTTACTTATTGTACAAAATTTCCTACAAATGAAGATTTAGTTTAGTTTGGATAGATACAAAAAATGGTGAAGAGTGTGCAGTGGGCATTAGTAGTATACAAAAAGCTTCTTATCTATGCTATCCTGCAGCAAGTTACATTGCTCCAATAGCTTGCTTAACTTGTCAGCTTCTCTATTTGGTTTGGCATCAAAAATTGTTGTAGCTGAATCCGTGGTAGGTGATTTATGGAGCTGAAGAGTGGTTTCAGCGTCGCTCTGGTTAACAGTGGCATGGAATACATCATTTGAAACCCTCCTTTGAAGACGTTGAAGTGGTTGATGCTTAACGGGAAGAGGAGAGTTGCAGCTAACACTGATTATTTCATCTAAAGAAGTGTCAGGATAATAAGATAGCCATGTTTGAGGGCTCACATTTGGAAGAGCAACATGATGATGTTCTGAGATGTAAGCCATGGAGATTTCCCTGCTAGATAATCCTATTAAACGCCAGTTGAAAATTCTACGAAAAATCATACCCCAATGAGGAACTATGTGGTAATTTGAGCCACGTAGCTCAAGCCTGGCGCAGCTTTGCATTGTGACACGAGCCTCTTTTGTTGCCAAAGAAATTCCCATAGTCTTACTAGTATGAGTCAAGTACTGGATCAAGCAATTCTCAAGCTGTTTTCTCTGGTTCTCAATCTCCTGTCCAACTTTAGAACCTTCGGCTAACCAGGATAAATCACCGGGAAAAGTAGGGAGCTTGCAGTTTTGCAAAGCACGAATAATTGGTTCAGTTTTCTCGTTTGAGCTCCATCCCAAAGCTGGCAAGCACATTTTCACTACTCTATCTTCATCACTAAAATTGTCAAGTAAACCAATTTCTGGACATGGCCAACCAGTGGGATTAGAACTGGCAGTAACAGTGATTTCCTTTATTGAGCGATCTAAGGCTTCGTTGAACAATGAGATGCAGTCATTAGGCCCCCCGAAGTTGGAGTTGATGACAATGCCCTGCAACGCTGGGAAGAAATTAAGATGGGCGTGAACAAGTTCTCGTATTTTCACACAGCCAATGTTGGGTTGTAAGGGTGATTCACTGGCCAGCCATTCCAGCCCTTCCCTTAATCTTGTATCACTGAAAAATCCACTCAAGTGTTCCATCCGCTGGTTTTCGTTGAGGAAAACAAGCAGAAAGCTACTAATCTTCAAGTTATCAATGTTTTGAAGGCCCAGTTCATTAATTATAGCAGAAGAGAACCTTTCATCGTATGATCCGCATAAGATCAGAAGAGGCAAGCAGGCCCCAGATGGAATTGACATCAGAAGAGTATGAAGATGAGACCTCTGAAGTTCCCATGAGATGCTGTCAGAGACAAGAAACATAACAGCACCTGCCCCAGATACTGCCTCATCTAGACTACCAAATGCTGTATCCCTAACTACAGAGAGGTAGCAGGAAGGATTGATGCCAGATTGACTATAAATCCATTTCCTCCATATTGCCAAGCCAGGAGATGAAAAAACCACATCTTCATCACTAGAAGGCATGATCTTTGAGGTCAACCAAGTGCCTGCTGCCCCCATTTCATGTCCACTATTCATCTGAGAGCATAGAATAATTTTCCAGCACAAGCATTTAGCATCTGGATTTCTTCTGCCTAGTGTACTGGCAACTATATCAGAAACATTAAGTCTTGACCATGATTTCTCCTGTTTTTCATATCTCTCCCTCATAGCTATATCAATGTCAAACTTATCAAAGTTGCCAGGTCGCTACATCAAAAAAGGGAACCACCAAAGTCAAAAATAAATAAACCATGTCAAAGATTCATGTTCACAAAAAAATCACAAAAATTCTGTCATACTTACATCTAAATAATGTTGAATCGGGGGACCCAATGGCATAGAGTCTAGTGCAGCATTTGATGCTAATTGCCTTTCTTCACGTAACATTCTTAATTTTGATGCTCGCCTCCTCCATAATCTGACAGGAAGACATCAGCAAAAAAACGTCAAAATAGTAATAAATAATACATACATGCAAACATTTCATGTGTAAGTAAAAATATAAATTCTGAAATGAAACAAGGCATAAAAACCTTAAGAACAACTTCAGCTTGGCCTCAGCAATTTCTTCATCTTGACAATTTTCACTAACTTCATTAATTTCTTCTTCATGCTCTTGGTGAATAATCAGAGACTCATCCTTGAATACACCCTGGGACACAGGAGGTGGCACTGAAAAACTATAACCTAATGAACTTTCTGGTGCTGCTTTTGGTATATTCTCCAATGGCCTTTGCTCAACACTAAACTGAAAGTTTCTCTTTGGAGAGCCTCTAGCAATCAAATCTGAATTGGTACCCTTGAAAACGTCAAATCCAGTAAGTTGTTGTTTAGGAATAATATTAGGAAAAGGAGGGCTCAGCAGTGATGGACGAGGACGAGAAATATCTTGATCTTTTTGACTGTCCTGCACATCCTTAAATGTCTTTCCTGATTTACTATCCTCAGGTGAGTAAATAGCCACCGCGTCTGGAATTTCCTCATCAGGCTTCTGGACAGAGCTATCATTTTCAACAGGTGAAACTACTTGTGGTTCATGCATCCTCATCTGAATCTCTTTCACAGTCTCAACACGTGGTGATTCTGCTTGAATTGAGAGTGAAATATCTTCAATTATCCTTCCAGACCTTTTCTTATGCACAAGTTTTGAACCCTTGGTGGGATAGTCAACATCAACATTGAGAAATGGACCTTCCTTCACCATGTAAGGTTCTTCAAATATTTTTATCAAGAACCCATGATACTCCAAGAGACCCTCTATGCCTTCATCCTAATTAATACAACAAAGATGAATCTATGAGAAAGTTGGAAATTCAGGAATGCAATTTCCTGTAGAGCACCCTCAGCACCCACACTGCCCAATGAAACAAGAAAAATTGAAAAATGAGACGCACATATCCAAATCTATCCAATAAATATACCTCCATAGCAAGCCAGTTAGCAACATGAGCAACAGGAATTCCTTGGTTATTCTGTAGACCAGAATGAAGAGAAGCAAGTGCCTGGGTACGCAACTGGTACAAGTAACACAAGACATAAAGGTTAGGAATTCTGATCAGAAGTTGCTTAGTCACATCATAACCAAAATCATTAATAAAGAGAATTCCACAAAATTATTTCCACTAATGTCTTGCAGACAGAAAGGGATCGCATAAAAAAAATTAAATTAATTTTACTTAGTTATCATTTCGATATGCATCATGTGACAGATGTTCTAATATCTATGACAAAAATGAGCAAGATATAGTAGAGTAATTTTTTCTACAATAAACTTCAGCAATTTCCTAAATTGCCTGCAATGATTGAGTAAATGCATGCCCAGTCTGTAAATGGCAGCCCCAAGCGTTACAAGGACAAGTCCAGTCATTATTGAGCACAAAACAGAAGACGCGAATATCACATACCTTTGCAAAGTGAGCATGCATTAGACATGCTTGAAGGTAAGTTGCTTTTCTTGCAAGCCGAAAGAAGGCAATAAAATTACCAGTTCGGCACGCTCTGCAAAAAACAAGGAATGGTCAGATCAAAAACATGATAACATATATATATATATATATATATATATATATATATTTCAATGGGAATTACAACCTTGCTACACTGCGAGCAAATAGAACTTCTGGAGTCTGCCTTATCTCTGGCGTCATCTTAGCAATTTCAAGGGAGAGTTCTGCCGGTTCAACCTAGCATGACAAGATTAGTTCCTTGGTTTTTTTCATAGCAATGAAATCATACAATCAAAGCACTACAAAGGCTACTTACTTTATAACCAGGGTGCTTATCCAATTTAAGAAGAGCATAATAGCCTCGAAACTCTTTTTCCGTCAGAATATTAATTCCTTTCTTTCTATGATCATCATACATCTGGAACAGTTCAACTGAAGTTTTGTTCATCTGCTCAATATTGAGATGAGCATCAAAGCCCTCTGAAAATCCTTCTCCTTTAGTGTACTCACATAATTCATGCATTGCAATGATATGTAATTTTATCTGGAACCACATAAATCCACGGCTTCATTAGCCTTCATAATCATCAGATACTGCTTTGTAACAGCATATGCATGTTCTAGATAAATCTAACCGATATTTCAAAAAAGATATTCTACCAATACACAACTATGAAATTGATAAACAAAATTTATATATTTGGTATCAATTGTCTGGATCCACATAATTTAGTGAACTGTGAGGAGAGAAACTTGACATTATCACTTAAATAATTTAAATGTATTATTACAAGAAAAACATGAATATTTGATTTAGCATGTGATCTTGATTAGCCTAACTAACTAAAAATCAAGGCATCTGACAAGCTATGCATGTTGCAGAGAGTCAGTGACTAATAACTTGTTGCAGTAATGTTACAACACCAGACATGACTAAACCAAAAGGAAATTTTCTGGAAAAAATAATACTAATAGAGGCTCAAGAATATATAAGGGCTGGTACAACAAATCAAGACTAATTCAGACAGGATAACTTAAGACTAACAAGAGACACTTGAGTTTTAGTCCAACCCATGCAACGACTTTAAGTGATAAGTTCATGCTGCTAAAATTTAATAATGCACAACAAATAGGTTATGTGTTTCCATATTTTAGGTTGATAATGGGAGATATGTATTTCCATTGGGAAGTAGTAAATTTGTAAATTCTTGCCCGAGGATTTTGAATCTAAGATCTTTATGGAGCACACTCATTCATAAAAGGGATGACTAGAAACCATGCTTAACAACATGTACGGGAAAAATAACCATGATGAGATGGCCACAAGGAAGTACCATCTGTTCCAGCATAGTAATAGCCCCTTGATTGAAAATGTGCTGCATTCTCAGGTCCATTCGAATTGCTCTCATCCTATCCCACAAGAAGTTATACACGCCAAGAAACCTCTCATCATAAGGCTGATCTAGCAATGTGAGCAGATAATCAATTGTATTCTGCAGGATGGGCATAGGCCGGATCAAACTGGCTTCCCTCTCAGCTGTCCTAGTATACTGTCATGAATCATAATTTAAGCAACTATTAATACTTGAAAGAGTATAGAGCAGTTTCATAGGAAAAAGAGTAGTATTTAGTAATATGAGACTCACCTTCTTAACTGCAAGAAGTCTGCTAGTTACATTTCTATCCCCATCCACACGTTCATATTGGTCAAGATCCCCTTTTCTTTCACGCTCTCCCCTTTCAGACCCTGAAACACAAATCAAAATTAGGGTTAAATTTTTCAGGCGGTGTAACACTTTTTTCACTTGTAAAAGAAATTCCAAAATGAAGTTAGCATTGGGGTTCTCTGAGAATACACATCCCCATACTAAAAACAAATAAGGAATCCCACATGTTTCTTGAGATCAGATCAAAATATAACAATTCTCACAGGTTCACTCTTGGATTTAAAATCTGAGAAAATATACCAGGACACATATCTGGGCATAAGCCAATAATTACATTGGATGTTTCCAAGACTTCATTATCAGAAACATGATCACTGCTAAAGTTGCCAGCTGAATCCACTAAATGCCCCCTCACATATTTCGGCACCAACCCAGACTGTTCATGTCTAATAGCAAAAGCCTTCTGGTCGGGAATATCAGCATTATTTTGTTCAGATCTGCTTAGCTCTACTTTGAACCGGGCTAAACGCTTGGCCTTGGCTAAAACTTCACTGCACATCACAAGAAAAAAAGGATCCTTTAAAAATAAATAATGTATGATAAAGTAAATTCATAATGGACAAAAAGTAGAGCCAAGCTAGTATCATACCGTTCAGAGTTGTCTTCAGAGGAAATTGAGTTTCCTTCAAGGGTTTCATTGGCTGCAAATGATGAAGCAGGTGATCTTGTTCTTTTAGAAGCAGTGGAGCTCATGGGCTTGCTTACAGTGGCTTCAGGAACATTAAAAGGAAAAGATTTCTGATGAATTTGAGAATGAGGGGCAGTCCTTGTTACATTTGATGTGCTTCCTAGTCCAGGAGGAGACAAAGAAGGCCTGAAAGAAGAACCATTAAAAAGGCTCAAATAATTAGAGATGTTACTTCACATTTTTCTGGGAAGTCATAGATTTAGGATAATTCTACACATGCACTACGAGCATAAAGAGTCAAAATTTACATCCAAATGATTGTCATGCAGAAAAGGCAACATAAGGAAACACCAAAAAGGACAAAGCAATCCATTCCATTTACTCATTCCAGTTATATAGAACCTTGAATTCAACAAACCGAGACTTATACGGTATTTTCATGGAAAAAAGGTTGTTCATGATAATGTTCAAAACAACAGGGCAACTGAGATAACTATTTAAAGGCCATCCCAAGACTGATGAATTGTCTTGACATATTTATGCTCTATACATACAATATTCCCACCCAAATGCCTGATACATAATAAATTTATAGAATCATGATAGTATTACACTTTACAGGTGATATTATCTTTACTTATTTATTGTGACAGGTTGACCAGAATTCCCCAAAGCTTCAATATCTGCATAAGATATAGGAGGAGATCTTCCTTCCGGATTTGGAAATCTTGAAGTTCTGGCTGTAACACCAGTTGTGGAATCACGAGAAGCAATAAATGTAGTGACTGGCGAAGGCCTTTGAGGGGTATGGGTATCCAAATCTTTGTAGAGTATTTTCTGTCCATCACTCCAACTGGAAGAATCTATGGATCTGAAAGAGAATATGAACTATGAAAATGCATCACGTAATGAACGTCTTAAATGTAAACTATAGCCACAAAAAGAATGTCTTGTCTAAAATAAAGCTCATTGAAGAAAATGCTAGTCGAAAAGTGCTCCAAGATTTGCCGTAACATATAGAACGGGAACTTCTTTAGTGTGTGAAAAGAAAAAAAAAATGCTTATCACCAAAAGTGTACATGGAATTGTTTGGATTTTATCCAAACCTAGTATTAGATATTACTCTAACCATATTATCCCTGACAATATTTTCAGGGTCTTATGCATTAACAGAAGAAAAATACAAGAACATTAACCAGGATTTGAACAAAACCACGCATGTATTAATAATAGCCAAGACTTATCTGACTAGGTAGTGCTATTTTAAACGAATGTTATAAACAGTAAGGGCTATTTTAATGGTTTACACAGATTCACTTCATCAAGTTACACTGATATTTCACTCTGGTGATTCACTGTCCAACATTCACTATCTCAAGAAGAGTAAATTAAGTGTTTTAGTTGTACAAAAGAAATTCGATTCACAGATTCACCGACACTCAACCACCACAGATTACATCTGAAGCATTTCTCCATTTTATCTATCCAGCATAAATCCTACCTATGTTTAGCGCTAGATCCCCATCAGTTGTAGATTACTAACCCCAGATACCTTAATCATGCAAGTCCGTGATCCCCAATTTTCACCTCCAAAACACTGATAACATATAAACCTTATTACTCCCTGTTAAGTAAAAGAACCAGTATGCAACAAGCAGCCAAAAACACTTGAACCCTTCCTAATTCAATCAACAAATTACAGATGCCAGGCACCTTCGCTCTTCTACGATAAAACAATTCAAATCAAAATATAATCATTTGCAGAAGATTATCATGTTCTAATATACAAGAACTCTGGTAGCAGTGGAAAGCACGCAAGGGAAAGGGTTAAATGCTAATTGATTCAAATTCCTCATCCCATTTCGACGTGAGTACAAAACCCACTAAAAAGATCAAGTTTTTAGGGGATAATTTCAAGATACCAATGAAATACAATAAAGGTTGTTGAAGAATTGACGTACCTGGGCGTAGATTGTGACGAAAAAGCAGGAACAGGTGAAGAAGAGGAAGGGGGAGGAGAAGGATTGGTGAAACCAAAAGAGGGTGGAGATTTGAGAGGTGCGGTGGGTCCTGAAGCCTTCCCGAATCCCGAATACGAAGACATTCTTCTTGTCGTTGTTCTATGAAACAACCCTTTTGTTTTGGCACAGAGCAGAAGCTTCTTCTTCTTCTTCTTCTTCTAATGACCCTTTCTCCTTCTTCGCTTGGAATCAGGATAAAGAAGAAACCCAACAACCAGGTATTGTTCTTCTTCCCTTCCCAGCGGGAGTGAGTGAAATTTGAAAACTTTGATGGGGTCTTGTGAAAAGACGAAGTGGGATTCCAACACAATCCTCAAGGTGATGAAGAGAGGGAGACCGAAGAAATGAAGCAAGACGATTCAACCAAATTAAAATTAAAATTCTTGAATTTTTAATTAAGTTTAATTTAGAGGAGTATTTATATTATTCACAGTGATTTGGAGCTAAAAGTATTATCCAGGTAATTTTGCAATAGCGTGATGAGGTGGGATGAGATAATAATATAAGATAATGAAAAAATTTAAGTTCTAAAATATATTTGACTAAAAAATAGATAAACAAAATTTATAGTAATCTTACCGCTAAACTCTTTCATTTTAAAGTATAAATTCTTCCCATGAGTTTTTTGAAAATAGCAATCATATATATTCTAGTTTTTCAAAGACATTTACCTAACACGTATTTATATTTTTAATAAAATAATACTTACCTCGTTTATTTTATTTCAAAAGTTAACGTGTTGGATAAAATTTAAATAAAAATTCATAAAAATTTAAAATATAAAATTAAATAATTGTAGAAAAATAAATGATTTAATAATTTTATCAAAAGACATAAGAGTTATATGACACACAATTGTAGATGGTCTTATAAAAATAAAAATAAAATATATATCATCGGGAAAATGCAGTTTTATTATAAAAATAATCAAATAGTTGTAAAATATATGATAAATTCATCTTATAATGATAATTTCCTCTAAACAAATAATAAAGATAAAATCTTATCAACTCATTTATAACTATTAATGAAGAGGATTCCATTTTATAATTGTTTTTAGTATGCATAATTTACTATCAATTTTACACTTATAAGTATAACTCATTTTTAGGTTTTGTGATTGTTTTTTAATTCGATAAATTGTCTCTAATAAAAATTATTTATAATGAAATCATAAAAATTATTTATTTTAATTTTTATAATATTTTTTATTGTAATAATTATGATAACATTTTTTATTTATTTTGGTAATACGTTTTGTTTCCTTTTTCAAAAATAATATACTCGTTTATGATGTTATCTATATAAAATTTATGCGATTTGAAATACTTATCAAACAATCTCTTTAAAAAAATTTAAAATCATTATATTTTTTTATATCAAATAATAATAGAAAATTATCACAATTAAAATTTGTTCAAAGAAAAATTGTGTCGTTAATTTTTTTTTATCAAAATTCCGTGTTTTTATGTATTTTGTCAGCAGTATTTTGTCAGCAGTAAAGTAATGGTTACCCGTGGGGTGACATGAGCATGCGAATTGAAGCTGAAGAGCGTGCCACTCCTATCACACCATCTGTCACTGTCCCAATTTTCCGTCCAAGTTCATTTTCCCGGAAAATTTTCATACTATATATATATTCCCCTCTTGTTGCTATTTTAAAGTATCTGGGCGTTGTAATTTGGGGATTTCACCAGTCTGAGCATCACAAAAATGGCAGCACCAACGCCGATTAATAAAACAGAAGAGGAATGGAAGGTGATTCTCTCCCCCGAGCAGTTTCGGATCCTTCGCCAGAAAGGAACTGAGTAAATTCCTAACTTTTCGTATTTTTTCTCTCTTTTTATTGTCCATATTGGGGGAGTGGGGATTTGAAAATTTTGGGTATGAATTTAAGTGCATCATTTTTCGAAAGGTAGAAATTGAAGGTCGTGTCCATGGAGAAGGAAGATCATTAAGTGTGACGTGTAAAGGTGAATAATTTTTTTAGCACTGCATGGCTGGGTGATGATCTTTTTGGGGTAAATGAATGAGATAGCTCTCATGTAGATTCGTTTCTGTTTCGTGCAGATTTTAGTTAGTTTGCAATCTCTTGTTGGTAGTGTTTTATTTGGAAAAAAAAAAAATGGTAAGCTTTTTGTACATTTAGTTCCCCTTTTTATGTTTTCGGCCCTAAGAAGAAAGGCTAGTTTTACTTTGTATACAATAGTTTTGTAACAGTTTATCACCCATGAATTTTTTTGTGTCAGACTCTGTCAAGGTTTATTTTCTGGTGTTAATAGCAGGGACGTATTATTTTTAATATACGTGTAGGAATTAAAACTTCAGTTATCTTGGATGTGATGCTTGTAGATGTGTAGATTGCATGCCGTTTAGGCCTGCATGATAATCCAATTTTGTATGATGAAACCCCCTTTAGCTATCAAATTAGTTTACACGAGTTGGATTGTAACTTTTCTGACACTGAGAACTTGTGCAGATTGAAGGGTACGGGAGAATATAACAAATTTTATGAAGAAGGAGTTTACAACTGTGCTGGCTGTGGAACTCCTCTTTACAAGTCTTCAACCAAGTTTGATTCTGGTTGTGGCTGGCCTGCTTTCTTTGAGGGTTTTCCTGGGGCCATCAACCGATCTGTGCGTGGTTTTTTTAAGAATTGTTATTCCAACTTTCATTTTTCTTTGTTACTAGTACTGCAGTAGCTTTTTTTTGTTTGGAAAGTGTAATTGTACTGAAGTTTTGGAAGTTGTGATTTTCAGCCTGACCCAGATGGGAGGAGGACAGAGATAACTTGTGCAGCCTGTGGTGGGCACTTGGGTCATGTTTTCAAAGGAGAGGGATTCAAAACCCCAACTGATGAACGCCATTGTGTGAATAGTATTTCTGTCAAATTTGTTCCTGGAAATGCTTCTGCTTGAATATGAAACCTTCTTCTATTGGAAGTATTTATTGAAACATTATCTTGGTTGTAGTCTTAATTTGGATTTCAAAAATAGCTAGCTTAGCCCAGTGGCTAAAAGCTTGAATAACTGAGCGTGGACTGTAGTTCTTGAACCAATAAAATCCTCTGTTTGTTTAGTCTTCTACATGGCTTTCTGTTTCATTTCATCCTGTAATGATTTGGTAGGTCTTAATGAATCATATATATCAACCTTAACCATTCACATTCTACACATATTTGAATATAAAATGCATTATATGGATTAATTAAAAACTCATCTCAATCACATTTAATGATTCTGCATTAATATTTGAAAGATCTAAAATTCGTTGATTCCAAAACGAGTTTTCCTTGATGGAAAAAATCAACCTGCGAAAATTTATTCTAAAATGAATATAGGCCTTGAGAAAAATATAACATACGACCTATCACTAGTTTTGATTTGCGCTTTGAACTTAACCACGTTTGAGGCCACGAAGTAAACATGATCTGAAATTTGTGCCAAAATGTTTGATGATTTTAGACTAGGATCCATTTTTTTCATTGATTTTATACTATATTTTTGTCAAGGAATATTCTCGTTACTTTGGTGGTAAGGAAAACTTCGTTTAAAAATGTATTAATGAAATTGATTTCACAACATTGCGTTCCCATGTTAATAGTTTTATGCATAATATAGTTTGTGATCGAAGTATATAAGCTATATTTAATATATCAAAATCATAGAATTTATAAACATGAATTTATGTACACCAAACACATTTTTAAATAAAATAAAGTGTATTAAAAAATAATTCGGCATATTTGTTGTTGTTGTGTTTAAGGGCCAGACAATCTTCAATCTCAATTCTTCAAAAGGAAAGGGGGCATAATATAGTTCCCATTCCCCAAATTCAATCTCAATCACCTTCAATTGAACTATGCTAAAAAATATTCATTTGGGGAAGGAGAAATGTCTGTGCATCATTGCTAAGAAGAATTAGGAAGCATAGAAGCTAAAAACAAATTCCATCTCGGCAAAATTCTACTTTCCTTGCATGTTTTTTCTGTTTTCAAAGCATGTACTTCTGTTAAGAGTTCAGCAATGGTTAATTCAAAACAATTACAAAACCTAAACTTTCTGAATAAAATAAATTGCAAATCAAGGGGAAAAGAAACAGTTGAACATTTTTGTGTTTTTCGAATTGTGGGGGCGCAGGAAGAAAAGTGCGGAGGTGCATGAAGAAGCACTCTCATCAAAATAACAAAAGTATGCTAATGGCCCAAATACTCGCCCATTATTAGGCCTTTCAAATTTTTTTACCAAAAATCCAATTTTTTATTCGTCATCAGTGAAGTAGTGGTTACCCGTGACACAAGCATGCATGAGAAGGAAGCTCAAAAGCGTGCAACGTGCCATGGTGCCACTCCTATCACCCCATCTGTCACCCTTCAGAAATTTTCAGTCCAAATTCATTTTCCCAATGTTTCTACCATAGGTTCCCCTGTTGTTTTTCTCAATTCAATTAAGGGCCTTTCTTCAGTCTTAGCATCACCCAAAAAATGGCAGCAAGAATCCCCATTAACAAAACAGAAGAGGAATGGAAGGTCATTCTCTCCCCTGAGCAGTTTCGGATCCTTCGCCAGAAAGGAACTGAGTAAATTCCTAAACTTTTCTTAAACTATCAAATTGGTTTACACTAGTTAGATTTTAACTCCTATTTTGCTGAGAACTTGTGCAGATTGAAGGGTACTGGGGAATATGACAGATTTTATGAAGAAGGAGTTTACAACTGTGCTGGCTGTGGAACTCCTCTTTACAAGTCTTCAACCAAGTTTGATTCTGGTTGTGGCTGGCCTTCTTTCTTCGAGGGTATTCCTGGGGCCATCAATCGATCTGTGAGTGGTTTTCGAAAATTTATTATTCAACATTAATGTTTCCTTGTTACTAGTACTGCAGTAACATTTTTGGTTGCAAATTGTACTTGGATTGAATTTATGAAAGTTGTGATTTTCAGCCTGACCCAGATGGGAGGAGAACAGAGATAACTTGTGCAGCCTGTGGTGGGCACTTGGGTCATGTCACCAAAGGAGAGGGATACAAAACCCCAACTGATGAACGCCATTGTGTGAACAGTGTTTCTGTCAAATTTGTTCCGGGAAATGCTACTACTGCTTCAATATGAAACCGTCTTCTATTGATGCATTGTCTTGTTTGTTGTCTTAATTTGGATTATAAAATAACCGAGCTTTTCCCAGTGGCTAAAAGCTTGAATGACTGAGCATGGAGTGTAGTTCTTGAACCAGTAATCCTGTTTCTTTAGTCTTCCACATCACTTTCTGTTTCATCCTGTACCCATTTGGTAGGTCTTCGCATGAGTCATATATATCAACCTCGTATTTGAGTGTAAAATGCATTATAGTGGTCAACTAAAATTTATTGATATTTAATTTTATTTCAATTTAAATAAAAACTATCAAAACGATTAAAATTGTTAAGGCCGATTTAAATTAATATTAAATAAAAACATTAATTATATATAAATACTATTATAATTATTTGCATCACAATATTTTAGTGTGTAAATTTTTTTTATCATGTTTCATTTTTATATTAATTTTATGATATTTTATTTTGTTTAAATTTAAAGAGAATATAAATTATTATTTTTTAAATCTTTTAAAATGAATAAGAACCATATCTATAATTAAAATAAATTATATACATTTCATTCTACTTTATTAATGAATGATGGAATCATGAAATATAATTAATTTAATTATAGAATGTAATTAATTTTTCTTATCACAAGAATTCAGTTAATTTTTTCAAATTTTAATTTCTATTCATAATTATCAATATTGACATTGTAAAATTAAATAATTTATTACACTAATTATAATCTCAAATTATCTTCCTGTCATAGACTTTTGTTTACATTGTTCTGAAATGGACTTGGATGGGTTCTAAAGAATTCCGGAATTTGGTATGCAAATTCTTTTATTACATATACTGGATGTAAAATTTAAAAGATTTTTTTTTTATTATCCATGTTAATCGTAAAATCTAAAATGTAAATCCCGATACCGTATTACCTTCTAAGTCTACAATCTGGTATGTATAGAAAAAATTTACATACGATGGGAGATGGGAGATGAAGGAAGACAGAGGGGTAAGGTTAAAATATTCTTTTTTCCTAAAGACAAATTCGTCATTTTGTAAGGTATGGAGGTGCGGGAAGAACATATTGAGCTGCAGAAAGAAGCACTCCCTTTTTTCAGTTCCGGTACCAAAGAAAGTCTAAGTGAAATTATATAATCAAAGCCTGTGAACACGAGATTATGGAGGTGCAGGAAGAAGACGTTTGTTAATGACCCAATTCGTTTTTTCTTTGAGTCAACACACTAGCCCATTCGGCCTTTTAATTTTTTATTTTTTTACCAAAAATGTATTTTCTTTTGTTATATTTTTCTTCAGCAGTCAAGTAATCGTTATCGTGCGGTGACACAAAACGGAAGCAGTTTCGATCCTTCACCAGAAAGGAACCGAGTAAGTTCCTAATATTTTCTTAATTTGTCTGTTTTTTTTTTTCGTCCATATTTTGGGGAGTGGGGATTTGAAAATTTCGGGTATGAATTGAAATGCATGGTTTCTGTTTTGTGAAGCTTTACTTAGTTTCATGCATTCTCTTGTTGGTAGTGTTTTAAGAGTTTTTTGGTTTTTGTGAAACTGTTGCAGTTAAAATGGAGCAGTTGCCGGTGAACCGGAGCGAAGCAAAAGGATTGGCGCCGCCGCCTCCGCCTCCGCCGCCGAGAGGCATTCACCAGAGCGATGTGGACGAGGATGACGAGAACGTAAATCAGCTCGATGAATGTTCTTCTCTCTATCGCTTGATGCAGGTTAACTTCATTGCCTTTGTTAATTACTTATTTTCCCTTCATAAAACCCTAAACCCTCGGATTTAAGATTCATTGATCTTGAGAGGATTTTATTTCCTTATTTTTCAGGATTGCGTTGTTCGATCAAACAGGAATTGGAAAGCATGCCAGCCAGGTATCCATCTTTCACAATTTCTCTGTTCCTTTCTGCATACGTGACATGATCTATCTCTAAAATTGCTGTCGAGTGTGTGTAAAAGAATGCATTGTTGGAATTCGTGGAAATTTCGATTTGTCGGCTGTTTTTACCCCCATTGATTTACAATTTATAATTATTTTATTAAGTTTAAATTGTATTTGAATTAACCATTGTTGAACACTTAACAGAGATACATGCTTTGAGGGAATGCAATGAAAAGAGAAAAAACATGCAAGCAAAGTAGAATTGTGCCGAGATGGAATTGTTTTTAGTTGCTTATGAGGTTACCTTCTGTGCTCCCTAGATCTTGTTAACAATGATGTGCATACACTTCCCCCCACCGGATGAATGTTTTTTAGCATAGTTCAATTGAAAGTGATTGAGATGAATATGGGGAAAGGGATGTTTTACATACAGAAATCTATAATAAGCAGGGTTTTCTGTTTGAAATGCCGAATACTTGTTTTGAGGTTAGAGAAATCACATCCCTAACTTGCTTTTATTTCTTCAATTCATTTGCATTTTGTACTTGCTGTTTGATGATAGTGTTAAATGAATGATAACTCGGCAAGCACTCTTCAATCTGACACCCTGATCTTGATCTAGTTTCATATGTTTTTTTGTGCATGAGACTAACGAAGTACTGCTACAGGTGAAATTATTGCTTTAAGTGAAAGGAGAGGGTGGTTATACTTAATAATAGCTGTAGAAGTAATTATGAGTTGATAGAATAGCCTTTTATCGTCATATTTTAAAGATTTTGAAGCAAAAACATCGGACCTTGTAATACGACAAATCTACCATATATCAAGAGAACTAGCGCACTAATAACACCAATACATTTTCGAATTTTCAAGGACACTATCAGAATTTTGTATTTATTGAATTTGGGAGAAGAAAGAATTACATACTATTACATAATGAGAAGAACGTTAATATACAGTAAGGGTGAGCTGGCCCTGCAGCCAAGCCAGATGAACTGCCTGACGAATTCCCGTGCTGTAACTGCATAGGGCCTAATAGTGAACATGAAGTAGCATGAGAGAGCTCTGTGTGATACACACTTACTGCCTATGTTAGTATGCATGGTGAGCATTATTGCGTGTCAGTTGTGTGTCTGAAGAAGCACTGACTGAACTATCTTATATAGAAACTACGAACACATTAGATAAATTATGAATTTTGGGGTACCCTTTTGTTGTTGCATAAAATTCTATTTTCTTCTTAGTTCCATACTACGTCAGCCTGGTCATGAATTCCTTATGCTCCAGCCCAAGGATAACATGTTATATTTAACATGTATGTATCTTTTAACTTGGACTGATACGGTGAATCTCAGTAATTACCGGTGATAGAGGACATGTAAAATCTTATACGACCATTCGAGGAACTTTGCAACTATAATAAATAGTGAAAATAATTTGTCTTTTTATTCGTGGAGGAATCATGTCTGTTTTTGATTGTGATGTAGAATTTGACTGCTTGTTGCGTTCAATTATATGATTTGTGTACTTGCTTAAACCAACTCTCAGCAGTTCCTCACTAGCTTATGTTTAAATGATTATAGGTTAGGGTTTACGAGGAAGCTACCCTAGTAGAATAATATTATTTAATTAATCATTTTCATTAATTCTCTCTGATCTATTCCTCTGTACGTGCTTTAGTATCATAGAATGTAATCGGAAGATTTTATTTTTTTTCTTTTAATTTCTGAATTATTTTCTGCAGAAAGTTGTTTTTGGATTAAATAATCATTAGTTTTATCCCACTATGTTTTAGCTTCTTTTCTGTATTTTTCCCACTATGTTTCATTTTTTTTTTGTTTTATGTTTTTACATCAGTGCCGTTATTGTTGTATACTGAATACAATTTGTATACACTAAATGAGAGAATTTTATTATATATTACTAATTACTAGTGAAAATATACGAGTGGTTATGTATTCGAATTTTTATTAAATTAAAAAAAACATAGTTTTTAGAAAATAAATAATCTTATAAATATAGCTCAAAAATTGTATGTGATTGATTTTTTTAAATGAAAAAAGTTAAGTAGTTGCTTTTTTAGTAGAAAAGCTCTCCAGTTACTTATTGAAAGATGTGTCTCTTTTATATAATGGATAAATAAAACATGAATTATTAAAAGATTTATCTCTTATATAATGGTTAAATTATTGATATAGATTATATATATATATATATATATATATATATATATATATATATTTAAATTTTAAAAACATTATATTTAAAC
>Ga0123340_1000682_pt1 | contig 24482 bp, 11 predicted proteins | sample SirMexnodulemix_FD_89961 | JGI IMG/M metagenome (GOLD analysis project Ga0123340, IMG submission 89961) | Root nodule microbial communities of legume samples collected from Mexico - Siratro Mexico nodule mix | ecosystem: Host-associated > Plants > Roots > Nodule | place: Mexico: Nepantla...
ATATATATATATATATATATATATATATATATTGTAAATCAATATAACCATGTTTATAAATTAAAAAATATATGATTTTATAGATGTATTTAAAAAATATGATTTAAAAAAATGTGAATCATGCATAGAAAGTAAGAAATATAATATAGATGCAGATAAAATTAAATTAAAATTTTTGATGCAATGAGTTTAAGCCAATTGATATTTTGCATCCTTCAATCAAGATCATACCCAAAATTTCTCTTAAATATTTACAATGTTGTTCAACAAGGGGATTTGTAAAAATATATGTTAATTGTTCATCAATTGAGACAAATTGCAGATCAATGGTGCCCTTTTGAACATGATCTCTTGTAAAATGATGTTTAATTTCAATGTGCTTGGCTCTTGAATGTAAAGTTGGATTTTTAGAAAGACTAATATCAGTGTTATTATTGCAAAAAATTGGAATGTTAGCCTCATGAATTTCATAATCAACAAGTTGATTTCTAATCCAAAGCAATTGAGAACTATTGAGCAGTTGAAAGATACTTAACTTTTGTAGTGGGAAAGAAATCATTCCTTGCTTCTTACTCATCCATGAGATTAAATTACCTCCCATGAAGTGACATCCTCCACTTGTACTCTTCCTTTGTAGCTTGTCTCTTGTATAATTTGCATCACTACTTCCCTGAATTTAAATTTTTCTCTTCGCTTATAACAAAGACCAAGATTAGTAGTTCCTTTTAAATATCTAAGAGTTCCTTTTATGACAGAAAGATGTACTTTCCTTGGATCTGCTTGAAATCTTGCACATAGGCTGACTCTGAACATGATGTTAGGTCTAGAAGTAGTGAGAATCTATCTGTATTCATTGACATTAATTTAACTATAATAATATTAACTAAGGGTTCTCTTCTTTCTTCCTTTGGTGTGTCCAAAGCTCTTGGTGGACTGTCTAATGCTTGACTAGTTAATGCTGGAAGATTTTTTATAGTTCTTACAAATTGAAATCAAGAGATTTGTCCTGGTCTAATAAAGTCTTATCAGGTGTTCCACCACCAATCACCATGTTGGGTTGATTTCCTCTCTTCATTTGGAGTTCTTGGAATATAGACTTTTTGTTTGTCATGTATCGTGAGCATCCATTGTCCAATTACCATGACAGGTGTTGTGTTGCTTTTGTTGAGTATATCTACAAGAGGAATTATTTTGTTTTTAGGTACCCATATGTCTTTGGGTCCTTTTCGATTAGTTTTCCTCAAAGGTCTGTTTTTGAAGGCTCCTAATATTAGTAGACAATCTAGGATGTGCAATAGAATAAGTTGATGATGTACTAGTAGATGTATTCTGATCACAATCTATTTTCTTTTTATCATGAGACTTCCTAGAACAATTTATTAACATGTTTAGAGATTTTTCATTTTTATTTGAATGAGATAAAGCTTTTCTGAGAACCAATTTTTCAGTTATATATCATCAATGTTTGTCTCATTGAATCCAATAAGTTGTTTTCCAAATTTTTCTCTAATTAACGCAAGTTCTTTTTCCAAGATTTTGAGATTTGTGTTTTGAACTTCAAGGTCCCTTTTAAGGTTCCTATTTTTATTACACAATATTTCTTTTTCTTGGAGAAGCTCTGTGTTTTTGAGAGAAATATCATTTAGGCTAGCTTTCCTTTGTTGCATTAATTTAATTTTTTTGCAAGCATTTTTATAATTTCTTTTCATTGTTTTATATCCAAATGCAATTATACTAATATTAGATATTGTTTCTTGATAAGCTAAACGTAAACTATCAATATCAGTAAATCTACTCCATTACCAAAATCATCTAACATGGAGCTTTTTGCCTCATCCACCACGAAACATATGTTTGCCTCCTCATCAGAATCAGAATTGGATGAGTCCAAATCCTCCCAGGTTGACATAAAACTCTTCCTCTTTTTTACTTCTCTAGATCATCCGTGTGCTAGTATAAGAGTCTCCCATATTTCTTTAGCACTTGATAGAGCATGAACTTTTACAATTTCTTCTTCTGATAAAGCATAAATCAAGATATGATTTGCCTTGGCATTTAATTGATACCTTGGTTTTTGTTCATTAATCCAAGTATTCCAAAGGTACCAAGTAAAGAAGAAACTCCTGTCTCAATCACTTCCAATATATCAACATTTCAATACTCAAGAAAAGTACTTATCTTGAGTTTTCATAGCTTAAATTTTTCACCTTTAAATAAAGGTGGATGGTTGATAAATTGTGTTAGCACTAGGAGTTGTTGAATATGATTTGATGAAACCAACACAAGAATGAAGTCTTTAATGGATTCTTGCTTGCAACATGAATTGCATGAAGACTCATAGAGCTTGATGGAGTGCTGGTCCTAGACTTAGGGTGTGTGTTGTGCCTTTGGTCAAAATCATATGCTACATAATTGTTCGAAGTAAGTTCCAAAATCAATTTGTTTAATCGTACTTTTAAAAGATTAAATAATAACAAATCAGATTTTGCTAATCTATTTCAGAAAGGGAATCAGTAAACTATATTTAGAATCTGAACCTGATAAATTTTTTGGATAATTCAATTGATTGGATCATTGACTCAATTGCTTGAAGTTTTAACAGTCAACTAATATGTTTTCTTATATAATGACCATGCACGTGTTTTTCACATAACAAGAAGACGTAGAAATCATTTTTGAGCGAACTGAAGTGAAATTTTTGAGAGAAAGCGTGCTTACATCCTATGATCATTTTGGCAATTGATTTTCATCAAGAAAACTGATCTTGGAGCTTTGCTGCTGAATTGATCTTGTGTAACAGTGATCTTGATCCAGAGCTAAGTGTTCTACTTTGATCTTAATACATTTTATAATCTATTGAGTAGAATCACTATTGTATTCATTGTATTTTTGATCATTTCTTGTACTGAGTTTGTGGTGTTACAAGTTACAGGGTGTTTGTAATTGTAACAGGTTTAGTGCAGAGGGTTCTGTATTGGTTAGACAACTACTGTAGGGTTTAGTAGGTTGTTTATTGTTGGGAGCAGTGTTTGCTTACGGGTTGCAAGTGTTTGTGTGTTTGTAAATTGATCTTGGAGATCTTGATTAGTTGAACTCTTTGCTAGTTGGCAAAGGACTGGACGTAGCCCTTGCGGAAGGGTAAACCAGTATAAATCTTTGTGTTATTGATCTTTTTCTCTCTCTTCTTGAACACTTATTTTTCCTGTCATCGCTCAATCAATTAATTCTTCTTCACGCTTAATTGATTGTTCTTTCTGCTGTTATTATTATATCTTTCTGAAACTATTATATCTTTCATACAATTGACTGAAACTTATTTTTGATTGTATTGATGTGTTGATACTTTTATGATATTACATTTTGATTGATAAAATTTCTAAATATGTATTTTCTTGATTCAAATTGTTGTTTCTTGATCTTGGTATTTTATCTACACTGTTGTAATGAGTGATTGGTTTGTTGTCCACTGTGTTTACTGTTTATCTACTGGATTGAATTCTCTTTATCAACATCTTTTTGTTGTCAACTGATTGCTTCCGCTTCTGTTTTTGATATTGATTGACCAACTGAATATTTGAATTTGTTCTGAAACATATTGATGCTTACTAGGTTATTCTGAAATTAATTGATCAGTAAATTGATAAAGAACCTTCATTTGAATCTTTAACACTTTCTAGTATTTTGCAAAAGGTTTTTTTAAAAGTTTTTAATAGTTCAATTCACCCCCTCTTAAAGTTAGCCTAAACCTATTTTTTATAGATTGTCCCGTAGACTCCATCGAGTCAGCCAAGACTTTTTTCCTGTCGTTTTGTTAAGAACTGACCCCAGAGGTTAGCTCTGATACCAATTGTAGGAACAACTGGCTCTAGAAGTGGGGATTGAATGGAGTTTGAACTCAATTTGATGTAAACAAAAACCACCAAACAAGATCGCCCAAGGCAACAATATATAAGCATAAACGAATCAATTTTATGCTGGTTCACCCTAATCTCTTGGGTTACGTCCAATTTTCCCTTGAATAAATTGTTCAAGAGGTTCCACTATTCAGAAAACCGTTACAACGAGTACACAAACATCTCCATATTACGCTGACTACACAAACCTCTCTAGGTTACAACGAGTACACAAACCTCTCTAGGTTACATTAAGAACACAAATCTCTCTAGGTTACAATGAGTACACATACCTCTTTAAGTTACATATAGAAACAATTTAAAAAGCACAAGATATCTTTGGTTTGAAATAATTAATCACGTTTAAATATTTCATAATAATTTGAATAATTTCCATTATGAACAAATTTGAACATTAAAGAACAACATGCTATAAAATATGATTTTGATACTTTTGTGCAAGACACTTTAATTTGTTTTTCAGATTTAGAATAAAATTAACTCAAACTTGAACTGTTTCTGTATTTAGCTATAGCAACATAATAGTCCAATCTTAGTTTCATTAAAGCTTATGCAAATACATATTGGTAAATAAAATATGCTAAACCAAATTAACTTTATTTTAAGCAAAACTAGATAAACCATGGACCAATGTGTATAGAATGATTTGATCTCAAAATAAAATTGAAAGCAGATATCAAAACAGATTTGAAACATTTGTTGTTTTCATATTTAAAAATAATTTTATTTTTTTGTCTTCTTTTAATTTTAATCAAAGTTAATTTAATAAAGTAATAGTAGATTAAAAAACTTATCTGCAGTCTGTTTGTACATATTCTTGATATTTAGAGACCCGTGAATATTACTGTAACAGATACATAGATCATCAAATACAAACACATACTTGGGGTATTGTTATCATCAAAAGTTTATTAGATGATTAGATCATCTAAAGGGATTTTGGATTGTCTAACGATTCAAAATGTATTATTGTTTGGAAGGAAGATAATTGTTTCATGCATGAAAGTGAGGTTCGTAGAAAATAGGTTTAGGCTGAGTTCAAGAGGGGGGTGAATTGAACTATTGAAAACTTTTCGCAAATACTGGAAAATATAGAAGATTTGAATGAAGGTTCTTTATTAATTCACTGATCAATGAAATTTAGAATTACACTGCAAGAATCAGTATATCAAGAAACAAATCCAATCAATTAAACAGATTTATTACGAACTGAAGCAGCACAATACACAATACTGAAGTCTCAGAATCTTGAATTCAAGTTCAGTGAACTAAGACAAGCAGTTACTGCAGTTGATCAAGATAATATCAGAACCACAAGCGGAAGCAATTTACTTAGTAAAAATGAATAACAAAATCAACTAATAATCAGATAAAGAACACTCCAAGAAATCGCAATTTATTTCAAGGAATGTTATCCAAATATTCTTTTGTTAGATAATGTTTTATGAACTAGTTAAAGTGTTAATTTAATTATTAATACAATCAGTCAATTAACTAGATGGAATAACAAATTCAGATAAACAAAGATTATCAGTTGACTTAACAAACAATAGTCACGAAGAACAACTTATTGATCGAGTGAAAATAGAAAACCAAATGCGTTCAAGAAGAGAGAAAGAAAGATCAAGAATACAAGATTTTATCCTGGTTCACCCTTCCTCAAGGGCTACGTCCAGTCCTTTACAAACTAGTAAAGATTTCCACTAAAAGATCACCAAGATCAGTTTTACACAATACAATACTGCTCCCTACAGTACACACACCGCTTCCTGCAGCACACACACTACTGAACCTATAGTAGATGTAAAACCAATGCAGAAAACCTCTGCAAACAACCTGTTACAATTACAACCCTCTGCAACTTGTAACCTTCAGTTCCAGTAATTACACTCAACAATCAATACACAGTAATTCCACTCAACATATTATACAAAAGTATTAAGAATAGAGTGGAATACTTAGCTCTGATTCAATATCACAGTTTTCAGTAGATAAATTCAGCAGTAAAGCTCCAAGAACAGTTTTCTTGTTGAAAAATAATTGCTTAGTTGATTACAAGGTTTGCGCGCGTTTTTCTCTCAAGAGATTCACTAAATTCGCTCAATATGATTTTTGTACTTTGTTGTCATTTGAAAAACACATGCATGTCCCTTTATATAGAAAATTGTTATTTTTGACTATTAAGACTTTAATCGATTGAGTCACCATTCAATCAATTGATAACATCATGTTGATTAACAGCAGGTTCAGATTTTGAAAATAGTTTTCTGATTACTTATCTGAATGTGATTAACAAAGTCTGATTTTCTTTTCTCTTAAAATATTTCGAAAAATATTATTAAGCAAATTTATTTTTGGTGCTTACTTTTGAATAATCAGTCATGCAATCATATGATTTTAAATAAAAAACACAACTCACAACAACACACCCATCCTAGTCTAGGACCAAACTCTCTCAAGCTCTTCAAGTCCTCATGCACTTCATGTTGTAGCTAGGATCCATTGTAGACTTTTACTCTTTGTGTTAATTTTATCAAATCATATCCAACAGCTACTAGTGTAAACAAGGTTGATGAAGTTTAATCCTAGTAACTGCATTCCATATCCTCTCCATTATTTTTCAACATTCCAAGTTCTCGTAAAAATACAAAAATATATTTTAATTATTTTTTAATAAATTTATTTTCTTGCTTATCAATTCAAATATTAGGAATAATTTGTAGTCTAAATTTGTTATTAATTTTACTTATTAGTGTGTATTGTACAAGTCGCTTGGGAGAAAATGATATAGTTATTACTTGCTACATGAGCGATTGATTCACTTGCCATTGAACGCAAAACAAGTGTTAACAAAGCTTACTAGTAGTTTAGGCCTATTTGAGTCTGTTTGGGCTCTCAATTAGACTTTTGGAGTATCTTCTTCCACACACATTCTAAACTCCTATTAGGTGTTGGCCCAACCTCGCACTAAAAATTCAATCGAATTCCCATCTCGAAAATCATGAACTCCTTCTAGTTCTTGCTTGGGCAACATAAAAGGCCATCAATTGGTACCACATGTAATACCCTAGAAAATAACTTCAAAATAAAAACTAACCTAGAATATAGTTTTAGAGATAAATAAGATAACACCTAAATATTGTTTTTAACAGAAAAGTTTAAATAAATATAAAAATCAGTTCTTTAGTTTTTATTTTAATAACAACCACCAACTCTCTCTTTAAGAAGATATTCTATTTTATTTTTATAGAAACTACCAACCCTCTCTCAAAAGTTATTCTTCTCCTTTTCTTTGCCTTCCTTCTAAAATTTTGCCTTTCTGAGGTCACCCCTAGATTCCTGATGCCGAGTAGAGCAAGAGTGTCCGACCAGATTCTTGAACAGAGTTAGGTTGCCCGTGATTTTAAGTTTTTGGGACTCCTTTGAATATCTCTACTCAATAGAGGTAAGGGAAGCTAGTTGCATATTTTTTTGTAAATGTTTGTCTACTTTGAAATATAAATTTATCTAAACTGATGATATTTGGTAAAAGAAGCTAATTGTACTTTTTATAAAGGTTAGTTTGCTTTGAAATAGTGAATGTTATGCATGATGTGTGAGATATATTTGTAAATTCAGGTAAGAGAAGCTAGTTTGAATGTTTTTAATAGGTATTGTAATTATTTGTTTTATTAGGTATGAATTGGATGAATTTGAATTAAATTGAATAAATGTTTATGTATGAGATGATGTATTATCAATGTTTGTGAATGATATGGAATGGTGATCGAGACATAGTATCTTCGAGAAATGAGATACCCATGTTAAGATTATTAGGATGTGCGTTGTTTGGGGATTTGATCTATCTAAGGAGGTATCCTGACTTTACTAGTAAATTGGATTCATATAGATAAAGATTACCAGTTAGTGAATTGTCGACGGAGGTTCATATGCCAGTGTCCGAGGTTTGAAATATGAGTTGATCGGAATAGGACATATGGATTAATCCTATGCATATAGGAACTGTATATGAGGTTTGAAGTAGGAACTGATCCGAACAGACTGTAGTTAAGGTTTGAAGTAGGAATTGATCAGAACAGACTGTATCTGGGATTTGAAATATGAGCTTATCGAAAAAAATAGATGATATATGACAGGTGCACACCTCTCAGTGTAACTCTATGCACGAGTCTTCTAGAAGTAGAGAGTCCAATGTCTTTATATATATGAGTCAATATATGTATGATATGAGTTATTGTAAAGATGTGATAATGATAATGTGATGTGTGAGATGCATTATGAAAGCTTAATTTGTTGTAGTTTGGTTGAGATAGAAATTTAATTTATAAAAATATGTATTTTTAAAACTCTCTAGCTTACCCTTCTTTTTGTGTGGTGTTTGTTTTGTTTCTAAATCTGCAATGATCGTGTATTACTCGTGAGCAGAAGATTTTGCAGGTGGTGTGACTCCTCAGTGAGGTGATGGAGAAGTTTAATTTCATTTTATTTTGTTTATTTTTTTATTGTAAGAAGATATTTTTATTAAATCTTCATTGGAAAAGTTTATTTTGAAATACTATAATTAATGTATGGATATTTATATTTAGGCATATTATAGAATTTTTGTACGATATAGTTACTATTATATGAAAAATATGGGATGTTACATCATGAGCCTTGGTTCTTCAAGAACTAAGTGTTTCTTCTTCTTTTTGTTTGTTGTTTTGTGAGTTTTTTTTTTATACATGATATTTGCAAGTTTTGAACAATTTGTACTAATTAGATTATTGAAATATGTCTTGTTTCTTAGGTTTAAATTAATTATTTTTACTTGAACCATCATTTATGTGCCTTAGGAGTTTATATAGTATGTGCGAAGTTTCTTTTACTTTTTGAGTAATTTTTCAATTTCAATATGCGAAAACAGTTTATAATAGAGTAATTTTGAGTTTTGAATCATTACATGTTGTCATATGTAATGTGTTTGTGAAATATGTCATAAACTCCACTAATATAAAATACTCTAGAAGATGTTTATGAAAATGTCTTGTGATATTGTTGGAGGCACTTAATGAAATGTCTTGTGAAATTTTTAGTGTGTACTGCAAATGTATGGTGCTTTGAGTGCTTTTTACTTTACATAGTTTTATAGCTTGTTATTAGATAATTAACAAGCTTATTAGAGTTAGGTTTCAATTGGGTCTTACAGTTTTATTCCAATTTTTGTCATTACTTAGGTTTCAATTGGTTGAAAACCTTACTAATAACATTTGACTTAAAAATTTATTGTGAGCAAAATACTCAATATCTTTTAAGACGGATTAGGATTTGAACATTTTGATATAGCATTAAAATTGTGTTAAAAAGGTACATCCTAATTAAAAATGAAAAAATAATAAATTAAAAGAGACGGGATGTTAAGAGCTGAAGAGAGAAATTGAATATTCCATGTCTGCTTATAGTTTAGAATTTTATTTTAATTTTTCCAGTGTTTTTTTTTTTGCTGAAATTTTATTATGACCAATGAATATATTGAGTTATCAATCTTACATAAAAATTTCGAAGGTCGATTTCATTGTGAAGTGAAACTGTTAGATTACTCTAGTTTTTGTAAATCTACTCTAGAGCCAATCATAGGAATTCATTTAAGTGCCTAGTATTTTTTAGCTTTAATTTATTGATTTTGAGTCTTTAAAATCACTTTTTGATGTTTGTCACAATTCTAATCCCTTGAGTTTAACATTTATAATTTGAGGATTTTTCTTGATTTTGAAACTTTTTTACCTCTTAAGATGGAATGACTCTTTGGTTCATGATTTTCGGTTGAAAGGTTGCCTAACTTGCTAGGTAGCTTGTTGGAGAAGACGAAGATCTTGCTAAGGAGGGTTCCATCTAGGGAACAAATAAGTAGAAGGCTTAAAGAAGAAGTGACAAATTTGAAAGGAGAAGAGTGAAAACTACCATAAAAACAAAATCTACATAGCTTTTACATTTAATTGTCACAAAATTTTGGAGAACTATGTTGTATTCAATTATAATTTTTGCTTGATTTGTGTTCAGGAAATTGCATCTATAGTAGTCCAAGGTTTGAACATTGTAATAGTAAAGCGTGTTAGTAGTAGAAGTGTGTCAAGGACTCTAAGTGTCACTTGCACTTTCACTTAGGTTTCACCTAGTTTTACTTACTTTCATTTACATTTTTGCATAATTTACTTTGTTATTTTCTTTTCTTAGGTCTCCATGGCAATTAGGACTTAGTCTTCTCACAATCAATAGTTGACCTTCCTTTGGTCTCTAGGATTTCTTTGAATACACAATTGATCACAAAAATGTATTTTGAAGTTCTCCAAAACTCTAGCTAGAAAAGAATTGATACTTAAGTGTGTCCATTTGTGATACCACCTCTCTTTCTTGGGAGCCTACTTAAGAAACTTTCATTACTTTTTCTTCTTAGAGAACTTCACCAACCTTGAAACCATTTTGTGAAATGAATTTTTATCATTCACTTTTGTGAAATTTTGAATTTTTTTGTGAAAAAATTTTGGAATAAAAAGGAGTGATCATTATTATCATTTTAGTGTGCATGGTAGTGTGAGAGATCACCATGAAGGGATCTATTTGAGGGATCATGAGGTGCGAAGATTGAGAGAAAATGAAAAAAAAAAAAGAAAGATATATCAATTGAAAAGTTAAGAATCATGTTTACTCAATACATGCAACGTTAAGAGAAATCTAAAAGTAGACATGGAGAGGGGTCAAATAGGAAAAGAGAACATCATAGGGATCCTCATTCCCAAAGAGAAGAAGGAGTGTGTAGTAATCCCTACTAAAATAATTCCTATAAACCAACCCCTAAACATCATCATAAGCCTAGAGTCATCCTTATTTTGTAGAGCCTAAGGTAAAGCGCCCTTCTTTCCATGGTAATAAAAATATTGAAGAATGTTTAGAATGTGAGATAAAGGTTGAAATTTTATTTGAATGCCACCAAGTAGATGAAGATAGAAAAGTATCCATGGCTACTTTAAGTTTTCAAGAATATGTTATGTCTTGGTGGAAACAAAAGCAATATGATGTTACAATTGGAAGAAAATTAAATATTTGAATTGGAGTGAGTTGAAGGCATGTGTAAGGAGAAAATTTGTTCGACCTTCATATGAGCAAAATAAGAAGATTAGAGAAGAAATAAAAGACCTTGTCAAACAAGGAAGAAAAATTATAGATGGAAAAAAATAATATTTAAGAAGAGATAAAAACTTTAGAAAATAAGTACAAGCTCTTATTAGATAAAAGAAAAAGAAAGAATAGAAAAAGAGGGAATAGAAAAGAGAAAATAAGAGAGAAAGGAAGAATCCTTGTTTGGAGTTGAACCAGAGATTTTATCATTGTTTCATTTATGTAAATGATATTATCTTTACTGCAACTATTGAGGTTTTGTGTCAGAAATCTTCTTTTAGCTTTTTTTTTTCTCCCAATGATAAGTGCACTAATCGCAAATGTAGAAAGTAATAAATATTGTTCTTCCTCAAAGGACTTCTCAATACATAACAATATTCACAATTAAAATCAAATTAGACCAAAAACTAATTCCATAATTTTGAGCAATGTGCGAGAAACTAAAATTATGCAAAAAGAATTTAAATATTTTTAAACATTTTTTTCAAATCTTGAATTATAGAAAGAGGTTAAGGATTGATGAGATAAAATTATTATCGTTAGACTTCACTATACCTCTCATGTATACAAACAATTACCTTATTTCCTCCCAAATATCAATGTCAGCCCACAATAAAACCTAAACCCTATTTCCTAAGTTGAATGAACCTGAGTTAAGTCCAGTGCTTCTTATTCACTTTTTATGCAAAATAAGAGGAATTAGTGTAACTTTCCATTCTTTGACTTTAGTAATCAATTATTAATACAAACCTAATAAAATAAAGAAATAAGTAGGGTCCAAGCTTAGAAAGAATTGACTTCATTAATAGAGGTCCATGGCCTTATTGGCAACCATCTCAAGTCTAGCGATTCTAGGTGTAAGTTGACTACATCACTTATCTTCTATATATCTTCCTTCATGGGCTTTAATCCTATTGTTCTAAATCTAGTGCTCTCTGTAAACTTTTTTATGCAAAATAAGAGGAATTAGTGTAATTTTCCATTCTTTGACTTTACTAATAAATTATTAATAGAAACCTAATAAAATAAAGAAATAAGTAGGGTCCAAGCTTACAAAGAATTGACTTCATTATAAAAATTGGCTCCAAAATTTGATAAAAAAAATGTTATCATTTTTGTAGCTTATGTAGGATGAATTTGAAATGAGTATGATGGAGTAATAAGATTCTTTCTAGGTTTGTAGATGAAGCAAGGAGATGGTGTTATTTCATTAGACAAAGTACATCTGATAGTTGTTAAAGAAATTTAAACTAGATGAAGTTAAAGAGATTAACACTCCAATGCATCCAACTACATCCCTTGGACTTGATACAAAATCAAAAACCTATGGATAAGACGTTGTATAGACAAATGCTTGGTTCCTTACTTTATCTTATAGCCTCTAAATCAGATATAATGTTCAGTGTGTTTTTGTATACTCGTTCTTAGTCTGAACCCAGACAAAATAATTTAACTATTGTTAAAAAAAATTTCAGATCTTTAAAGATACTACTAATCTTGGTCTCTGTTATAGAGGTAGAGAAAGTTATCTATGTGGTTTTGTGATGTTGATTATGCTAGTGACATGTTGGAACGAAAGAACACAATGGTGGCTATCATTTAATTGAGGGAAATTTAATATCTTGGATGATCAAGAAACAAGGAACCATAACTTTTCCCATTGTAGAAGTTGAGTACATATGAACTGTTAATTGTCGTACACAACTATTGTGGTTGAAAAATCAATTGGAAGATTACAATGTCTAGGAAAGTAAAATCCTTATTTTTTGTGATAATAATGCTGTAATTAGTTTGTCCAAAAATCCTATTTTGCATTCTAGGGTTAAGCATATTGAAATTAAACATCATTTCATTAGGGATCATGTATAGAAAGGTCATGTTGAATTGTAGTTTCTATCCATAAATGATAAACTTGTTGATAGTTTTACAAAGCCTTTTGTGGAAGAGAGATTTCATCATCTTAGAGATTTGTTGGGTATGACATTTGTTAAGGAGTGATTTATAGTGTGTATTGATGCAATAAATGGTTTGTTTTTCCCTTATCTGAGCAATGATTTTTTAATTGCAACTAAAATAGCATCAAGGGAGACTTGATCTGTGTCTAATTTAATCTTTTATTTCTTTCTTTATGGACTCCAATCTTGCTCTTCTTTATCCAATCCTTCCTTTTCAAATATTTGATTAATATTTTATCGATTTTAGGGTAAATTTTGATTAAAAATTCAAGTGATCAATTATATATAAGAAAAATCAAATCATTAATAAAAAGAGATAAAAACATGGAATTTAGCAGGTTCCAAACTTATAAAGATTTGATTTTATTATAAAAATAAGCCCAAAAATATGATAAAAGTAAATGTTATCACCACCTGAGAGAATAGATGACAATAAGTCTAAGGTAGAGTTAAAATTGCTTCCATCTCATCTGAGGTGTGTGTTTTTAGAAAAATGGAAAAAGCAAACCAATAATTACTGGCAGTTCATTGTCAAAGGAGGCGGAGATGAAATTACTTGAGGTATTGAGAGAAAATCAAAAAGCAATTTGTTGGTCATTATTTGATTTAAAAGGTAATAGTCCTTATTACTTCATACATAAAATTCATGTGGAACAAGATTATAAACCTGTAGCCCAACCTTAGAGGCGTCTAAATCCGACTATAAAAAATGTTGTGAAGAAGGAAGTTCAGAAACTTTTGGAGGCAGGGATGATCTACCCCATTTCAGATAGTGCATGGGTTAGCCTTATGCAAGTGGTTCCAAAGAAGGGTGGTATGACTGTCATCTATAATGTGAAAAAGGAATTGATACCCACCAGGACTATGGAGGATGTGTATTGATTATAGAAAATTGAACTAAGCTACAAGAAAAAATCATTTTCTGTTGTCATTCATGGATCAAATGCTGGAAAGGCTAGTGGGAAAAGCCTACTATTGTTTTCTAGATGGATATTTAGGGTATAATCAGATTGTGGTGGATCCAGAAGACCAAGAGAAAACTACTTTTACTTATCCCTTTGGTGTTTTGGTTTACAGAAAAATGTCATTTGTAGACTTCGTAGAAAAATGCATTGAAGTGTTCATGGATGTCTTCTCAATTTTTGGTTCTACCTTCAACAATTGTTTGAAGATTTAGATATCGTACTGAAGAGGTGTGTGGAGATCAATCTTGTGCAGAATTGAGACAAATGTCACTTCATGGTGACTGAGGCCAATGTGTTCGGCCATAAGATTTCTTCTAAAGGCATTGAAGTGGATTGAGCTAAAATGGAGTTTATTGAAAAATTACCTTCCCAGTGAACTTGAAAGGCATGAAGAGCTTTTTTGGGCATGATGGTTTCTATAGAAGGTTTATCTAGGATTTCTCAAAGATTGCAAATCCATTTTCTCATTTTTGTATTTTCTTTATAGTCAATTGTTTGTTTTCATTTTTGAAATTCATTCAAAACCCCAATTTTAACGTGTAAAATAAAGAATGTCAAATAATGGGCTTGATGAGAATATGTTCTCAAGATTCAACCTAGGTTGGCCTTTGTATTACATTTTAAGGGAAACTTAGTTTTGTTTGAAAAACTTGATGTGAATAGAGTTCACCAAAATTGCATTATGGTCAGGGAACACATGCCATTGAGTTTCTTTCTTTCTTCTCTATTATGTGAACAAATTATTATTAAACTTAGAGCAACAAAGCTTTTGTTGTTGTATTATTTCACAAAATTTTCATATTAGAGGTGCATGACCAAGTCCATACCAGACATATTAAGCTCATTCGACCTTGAGATTGAAAAACATACAAGAGATTACAATTTCAATTCCAATCTTATTGTGTCTTCTAGGTTTTTCTTCTTTTTTTATTTCTTATAATTAGTATAGGTTTCTATTTCTTTTTTATAGTAAATAGGATTTCTTACAAATATTAGTCATATTCTATATTTTCTTCATATATTTTTTTAGATAAATCATTTTTGGCTAATTCTTTTTTCATTCAATTCCTTATTTTTAGAGCTTCAATTTAGACACTTGGAACATGACTTTTGGAGTTCATAACTACTATAGTTAACTACTAGATGATCAATCTAAAAGGGATTGTCTAGTATAAAATTTCTTTGTAATATAAATCTTCTATGAACCCATTTTGGTTTACCTTAGGCCCATTCGTTTGTAGTTAATTGAAAAACATTATAAACAGGGAATATGTTAAGATAATTGGACACATTACATGTTATATCACTTTCAATCAATACAATTTTCAGTTTTCATTTTTCTATTTTTATAGTTAATGAAGTTTTTAATTTCAATCTACTGGAGTTCTTCGCCGTTCTCAATTCTCTCACATTTCTTCTTCTATCTTCTACATTCTATTTTTTTTATATGCTTTTCTGTTTTATTATTTAAAAATTTTGTTCTTATACAAATGGAGTAAATTGGTTTATTAATGTTAGAAGCTTCAACATTTCCTTGTTCAAGGTGTTTTCTGTTCTTGAATCTTTATGTTGTTTAATTCTTGATTAAGAATATTATTCCAAGAAAGTACAAAAGTTTTAAGAGGTTTGTCAAAAAAGCAGATAATTCTTCTATGCTTTTACGTTCAATAATTTACAATTTTTGTTCTTATAATATGGAGTTGATTTATTAAAGTTAGAAGAATCAAGGTATTTTCTATTATTGAATCTGTAAAATAAGTTTTGGCCAAGTTCAAGAGGGGGGTGAATTGAACTCCTTTAAAAATTTTTGCAAATGTATTTTTCAATGTGAGGAATGAATTATCTTAAAAGAAACTATTCAAGATGATATAAAATGCAATCAACAAAGGTACAAAACTAATTCCAGAATAATAGCAATAACACAGAATTAGTAAACTGAAGACAAAATTTAATTCTGGAAAACCAGTAGACTGTTAAGCAAGTTCTGGAAAAACAGTGTACAGTAAATATAGTTGTTTAAAGATTAATTCAAGAAATTAAAGAATTTGATGAACTCCAAGTTAGCAATGAATTACTGATCCAAGAACCCATTATTAAACAGAACATACTTGGTTTAATATCAGAAAATAGTTTTTAACCACTAATTGTGGAAAGTCAACTTTTCTGGAAAAACAGATTGATGAACAGAAAACCCAATGAATTAGAAAACTATTTGTTTGAGAAAAGAATTGAATAAACTGTTTATAGATGTATTTTATGATTTAAGAGATACTCAAATATTAATCAGAACCAACCAATTAAACCAGTTAATGAGTTTTTATCAGATTCTGAAAAATCAAGAAGATTAACAAGATTTATCAAGAACAGTCAAGAGAGAGCAAGAGAGAACAAGACACAGCAAATTATCCTGGTTCACCCTTCCACAAGGGCTATGTCTAGTCCCTTACACCAATGTAAGGATTTCCACTATGAAAGAGATCTAACAGATCAATTTACAACACAATCTTGCAACTCGAAAGAATACCCTGCACCCTGCAGAAAACAATCCGCTGAAACCTACAGCAGATCAAGAACCATACAGCATCCATTGTATAACCCAGAAAACACCTAACTGAACCCTTCAGTAGGTTCACAACAGTACGGTACCCCCTGTACTCACAAAATTACCAAACCAAGTAATTCAATACATAATAGACTTCAGTACAAAGAAAGATTTCAGATACATAAACAAATTGTAAATGTAATAAGAGCAAGAGTATAAAAGGCTTATTCAGAATGATCAGATCAGCAGTATAGCAGAAGCAGTCAATTCAAAGCTCCAGCAGTAGTGAGAAACAATTCTTGAAGAGCTTTTTGAATGATCTTGATCACAAAACTATTAGGAGCTTTTTCTCTCTCTTGGAAAAACTCAGAGCACTTGATTTGAAAATGATTCAGAATGATTTCGTTATGTTCCAAAATTTGGCTCCAACTATTTATAGACAACTGTCATTTAAAATTCAATCGATTGTTTTGTCAAATAGTCCACTGTTTTTCTCCAGTTAGTTAAAACAGTTGTTCAAAACTCAAAATCTGATTTTAGTAATTTCTCAAAACCTTAGTTAACTCAGATTTGAAAACATGAAGCTTATCCTTGATTGAAAATGCCTATAATGATGATTTGAATCAAACTTGCCTCACACACTAAGTTCTACACCGATTCTTCAAATCTTCAAGTAATCTTCATGTAATCAGTGTGAGATCACCAGGTTTGGAATCTTCTCAATTGATTGGCTTCATCAAATCTTCATAGCAACTCACTAGTGCTAACAGAATCTTTATGTTGTTTAATTCTTGATTAAGAATATTCTTTCTTGAATGTACAAAACTTTTAAGAGGTTTCTCATAAAAAGGATAATAAAGATACACCAGGTAAGTTTCCAGAAAAGAGAGAAGGGTTACCAATGGACACGTTCAAGTTTTCTAGTCAGAAACTTCTTAGAAATGAATTTCCATAAAAAATTGTGAAAAACTTTAAAGTCAATTTTTTTTCTCAATTTTATGTGTGTTACACACCTTTAAAGTCCAAAGGAAGATCATTAATCATTTTGGAGATGTATTACTAGTCTTATCACAAATTTAAAAGCACTAAGAAATAAAAAACAAAATTTAAGTAATTAAAACTTCAAAGGTAAACTAGACAATTCCTAGTGTGAAAGTCGAAGTGACATTTGGGACAATTTCACAAGTCTAAATCGAAAAGAGTGTTTTGGAGAAAAGGGAACTGAATCTGATGTTTGCATGATATTTAAGATTTAGCGCGTGATTGTCTTGCTTGGGGACAAGTAAGAAGCTAAGTGGGGAGACTTTTGATAGGCTTTAATTACTAGTATATTTTCGTATATTTTCATGTATACTTACATTGATTCTGTTATTAAATTGGTTTTAATTTGGATTTTATTGTTTGTTATGATTTATTTTGTTACCTAATCAGTTTTATTGTGCAAAGTGCGAAATTTGTTGAGAATTAGGTTAAATCTAAAGAAAGAGAAAATAGAAACCCGGAATAAAAGGAAAGGAGCAGAGAAAAGGGCGTAAGTGACTTATTGCTCAAGCTAAGGACGTAGCCTGGGCTAAAACTCACTTAAAGGACTTGTCATGAGAAAGCCCTAATTTGAAGGCGTCAGCACTATTGGGACGTAAATCATGAGATAACGGTCGTGCATTAACCTAACGAGAAGAACAAAAAGCTATAAAGAGCTAAAGCTTGGTCAACAACGGGGATTCCTTGGGCGGCCTCTCTTGATCAAGATCCATTCTTTTTCTTTCTTTTGTATTCCATGGCTACCATGAGTAGCTAATTCTCTTATTCTTGGGATTGGATATAATTTCTCAACTTCAAATGCACTCTTGACATTATTTCATATCATTAATTTCAATTACCTTTGTTTTATGTTTTACTCATTTTTTTCATATATCTTAGATTTCTTATTGTGACTGGAAAGCACCTTTTGAGATTGGAACAAAATGTTTAACGCATTGTATGTATAAGTTTAGGGATGGATTATAGTGCAGTGACTATTTATAGCAATAATGCTTAATGTTGATTAATCTATTCTAGTAACTGGGAACAAAGCTATGCATTTTAATTTAAGAATTTCAATGCTAGAGGAATTAGGTTGAATGACTTTTATTGCACATATTGTTTATTGGAAAAGATGATATTAATATATGCTTGAGTCTGTATGAGAATGAGAGTATTACGATTCAATCCCAAGGCCTTTATTCATATTAATTTAACAAATTACATTATTAATTGCTTTATTTTTACGTTCTCACAATTACTACAAATCCATTCATCATTGCCACATATTTTTATTCATAATAAATTGATACATATTCAATATTCAATCATAAACTCCATTCCCTGTGGATAATATGATACTCTACTTATTTTCTATCTTACTTGCGTACTCAGTATACTTGTTGAAAGAACGCACCAAGTTTTTGGTGCGTTGCCAGGGAACGGTGAAGAATTGGAAATTGAATTTTGTATTAACTGTGTTGTGAATCACTGATCTTTTTGTGATCGTTAAACTTTTGCTAGTACAGTGGTCGATCCGTTTGAGAAATCAGGTGAAAGAAGAACAATTGCTTTTTGATCCAGATATCAACAAGATATTGAGACAACTTAGGCAAAGCGTGAGCAGAAGAGTCAGGCAGTAGAGAACAGTTGTGGTGTAATCATGGCAGAAGAAATCAATGGCCATGCCAATCAGCCATAGAGAAGAGTACTGGGTGATTATGCTATACAGCAAGGGCCTAGACATTTTTCAAGTATAGCTGTTTCGAACACAACTCGAGCTATTGAAATGAAGCCAGTATATCTAACACTGGTCAGCGCTAATCAATTCACAGGATTGGAGCATGAGGACCCTTATACTCATTTATCCACATTCTATGAATTGATTACTACAATGGGATTTGAAGATCAGGACAAAGAAGTTGCATATATGAGGTTATTTCCCTTCTCATTAGCAGGGAAAGCAACAGACTGGTTGAAGTCACATCCTAATCAAAGCCTTACACGCTGGAGTGATGTGGAGGAAAAATTTCTACAGAGGTTTTTCCCTCCATCTTGTTTTATCAAGGCTAGATCAAAGATTTCAAACTTTAGACAAGGACAGGATGAAGCATTATGTGTAGCATGGCAAAGATTCAAGGTGTTGCTAAGAAGGTGTCTTAATCACCACGACTTTGAAGAAATTGCACAGCTGAATAGTTTCCATAATGGGTTGAGGTCGAATACAAAAATGATTCTAGATGCAGCAGGAGGAGGCACCATGATGGCAGTAAATTGGAGCGTGCTAACCGAATCATAGATGCATTGACCTCAACAGATTATCAAGCACAGTATGATAGGCAAAGTGTGCAAAAGAAAGGAGTTTTTGAGTTGAGTACCACTAATGCAATCTTAACACAAAACAAAATCATGACACAACAGATGGAAGCATTGACTCAGCAAATGGCAAAATTGATGCAACAATTGCAAGCTGTTCAAGTTGAATAGAATGTTAACTACCAAACTCCACCATTGTGTTGTGCTTTTTGTGGAGGAAATTATGCAAATGGGAATTGCTCACAACAGATTGTAGGGGAAGCAAGAGATTGGAAATTCTGGTAGGCAACCTATGTATCAGCAGCAACAACCTACACTCTATGACAGAACCACCAAATTGGAAGAGACACTTAAGAAATTTATGCAAGCATCTTCGTCAAATCAGAAAAATCATGAAGCATCACTTAGAAATCTTGGGGCAATTGGCAAAGCAATCGGTAAACCAGTAGGGTGGACAATTTTCTACTAATACTCAGACCAATTCGAAGGAGCAATGCAAGGCTATTACAATTAGGAGCGGGAAATAGATTGGTTCTGATGTTAATAAAGAAGTTGCTGAAGCAAACCAGAAAGTGGTTGTAAATAGTGAAGACAGAGTGGTAGAAAAAAGTCAACCAGAAGTGACCACAGTTGATACAGCATAGAGGCCAAAGCATATGGCAAGGAAAATTTTGATGCAAGTCAGAATTGGAGGAAGATCAAGGAGGGTGTTTCTATTAAACATGTGCCTTATCCATATTCACCCTCTAGAAGAGGAGTGGAGCGACAATTCATCAGATTCACTGAAATTCTGAAGAATTTGCATATCAACATACCTTCACCGAGGTATTACAGTAGATGCCTACTTATGCTCGTTTCATAAAGGAGTTGCTCACTAAGAAGAGGAAATTTCCAGAGGAGGAAAGAGTGGAATTGGAGGCAGGTTATAGTGCAATTATTCAAAAGGTAATTCCATAGAAATCTTGTGATCTTGGAAGCTTTACATTGCCAATCACCGTTGGGAACTTATATTTTGGCAAGGCACTGCTGGATTTAGGTGCAAGCATCAATTTAATTCCAATGTCCATGTTGAAGAGAATAGGAGAGGTAGAGGTCAGACGTAGAATGATATTACAATTAGCAGACCGATCTATCAAGCATCCATACGGTATTGTTGAGGATTTTCTGGTAAAAGTGGATAAATTTCTTTTTCCAATAGATTTTGTGGTAATGGATATTGAGGAAGATGTGCGTGTGCCTTTGATTTTGGGAAGACCGTTCATGAAGACAACAAAGGTCATAATAGATATTGATAAAGGAAAATTGAAAGTTTGTGTGGAGAATGAGGAGGTGAGTTTCAATGTCTTTGAGGCCATGAAACATCCTAATGACAAGAAGGATTGCTTTAGACTTGATGTTATAGATGAAGAGTGTAGCCGAGTCCAAAGAAGTTTAGGCAGTTCAGACGCTCTACTGCAGGTTATCACTAAACCAACAGAAGAGTTGACTGCAGCAAAGAATGAAGAGGCACTAGCACTGGCCAAGGAGTTGGATAAGGCTAAAACAGTGGTGCAAGAGGGGACAGTTAAAGAAGAGCTCCCAACTGAAAGGAGGTTGTGGAATGACAAGCCAGAATTAAAAGTACTTCCTCCAAATTTGAAGTACAGTTTTTTAGAAGGGGATGAAATGAAACCTGTGATGATTAGATGTTCTTTAACTGTTATTGAAGAAAAAAGAGTGATTGGAGTGCTTAAAGCCAATCAAGGAGCAATAGGGTGGAAGTTATCTGATTTGAAAGGAATAAGCCCTGCTTATTGTATGGATCGTATTCATATGGAAGCAGATTTCAAACCTGTTGCACAGCCTCAGAAGAGATTAAATCCAGGAATGAAAGAAGTTGTGAAGAAGGAGGTCCAAAAATTGTTAGAAGCTGGGATGATTTACACCATTTCAAACAATGCTTGGGTGAGTCCTGTGCAAATGGTTCCCAAGAAGAGTGGAGTAATTGTTATTCATAATGAGAAGAATGAATTGATCCCCACAAGAATGGTTACAAGACAAAAAGAGGAGCGAAATCATGTGGCTGACCATCTGTCTAGGTTGGCTAATAAGGAGGTTACTGCAAGGGAAACTGAAGTGGTAGATGAATTCCCTAATGAGAAGCTATTGGTGGTACAATAAAGGCTATGGTTTGTTGATATGACTAATTTCAAGGCTGCAGGGATTATACCAGAGAGCATGGATTGGCAGCAGAGGAATAAATTATTCAAGGATGTAAACCAATACATCTGGGATGATCCTTACTTGCTCAAGATAGGGGAGGATAATCTGCTCAGGAGGTGTGCGACTAGTAAGGAAGCAAAGAACATTTTATGGCATTGTCATAATTCTCCTTATAGAGGACATTTCAATGGTGAGAGGACAACTGCAAAGGTTCTATAATCTGGTTTTTTCTGGCCAACCTTGTTTAAAGATGCACATATGCATATGCAGCATTGTGACAACTGCCAGAGAATAGGGAACATCTCAAAACGAAATGAAATGCCACTGAGGAACATTTAAGAGATTGATGTGTTTGATTGTTGGGGAATTGATTTCATAGGTCCACTGCCGAGTTCATTGTCTAATGAATATATTGCTAGCGGTGGAATATGTCTCAAGATGGGTTGAAGTCATTCCAACACAGAAAGCTAACTCAAAGACTGTGATCAAATTTGTCAAGAAACACATTTTTTGCAGATTTGGCACACCAAGAGTCTTAATCAATAATGATGGAGCACATCTGCAATGTGCAATTGAAGAAGGTATTGGAGCATTATGGAGTCAAGCACAGAATAGCCACAACTTACCATACTCAAAGTAATGGTCAAATTGAGTTTCCAATAGGGAGATCAAAAGTACTTTGGAGAAGACAGTTGCAACATCACGTAAGGATTGGGCTATGAAGTTAGATGAGGCTCTGTGGGCATACAAAACATCTTATAAGACGCCAACAACGTTGTCTCCGTTCCAATTGATTTATGGGAAGGCATGTCATATCCCTATGGAATTGGAGCATAGTGTTTTTTGGGCACCTTAATTTTGATTCTGAAGCTTCAGCAGAAAAGAGGATGCTCCAGTTGAATGAATTAGAAGAAATGCGGCTGAATGCATATAATTCTTCTAGGCTATACAAAGAGAGAGTTAAGGCTTATCATGATAAGAAGCTTCTGAAAAGAGAATTTCAACCAGGACAACCTGTTCTATTGTTCAGTTCCAAGTTGAGGTTGTTTCCAAGGAAGTTGAAGTCAAGGTGGTCAGGACCATTTATGGTAAAGCAGGTTAAGCCACACGGAGTTGTGGAGATAGAAGATGCTAAATCTAAAAGGAGTTGGTTGGTAAATGGGCAGTGGCTGAAACACTATAAAGGTGGTCAGGTCAAGGGGCTCATTGCAGTGATCACTCTGAGTGATTAGGATTCTACATCAAGCTATATGATGTTAAACGAGCGCTTACGGGAAGGCAATCCAGCATTTAAATTTTTGAAATTCATGCATTTTAATTAGTAGTTAGAGAGTATTTTCTTTTGGGGTACCATAGTTTATAGTCCGGTAATTTGATTTTAGGTAATTATTATTTTTTGTTTTTACTTTAAAGTTAAAGTCTTGAGTTATAACTCAGAGCTATTTTTATAGCTCAGGCTAAATGTCACTTAGAGCCCAGTCTAGCGTAGTTTAAATAAAACAGAGCACTGCCTTTCGTCACAAGGTCATTTCACTGAGGAGACGATTACACCTCTCACATTCTGCACTGTGCACTCTCGCCTTTTTCACTATCATCTAAAGCATCAAGGTACGATTTTTGTTCCCGTTTGCAAAGGCTAAAACCTCTGTGTATTTGAAAGCCATTGTAGAGTAGAAGATAGAATGTAGGTTAATTCATGGTAGAATCGGCTCTGTACTGTAATCGCAGTAACTAGGGTTTAATTTAGGGAAAAAGCTTCGATTTTTAGGGTTCTCGATTGCTACGAGAATGGTTAGTTTTTGTCTTTAGGGATAAATTTGTGCTAACGGACAGCAAGCGCGACAAATCTTATCATTACCTACTCAATACTAAATCATCTTCGGTCGTTACTCGCCCTCGAGGACTTGGGAAGCCTATATACTATACGGTTGACCAAGGGACAACCAGATTATAATAACAGTTGGATATCTCATAAATAATTATGTTATAGGATAATAACAGAGTAACAAAATAGAACAGAATGGGCCCAAACTCATTAAACCCACTACTATGCCTATAAATACAGGCTCAGTCACCTTAAGCAAGGTACTTCTAAACTCTGACCTAAATTACCTGCACCCTCCACCCAATTCTAACTTGAACGTCAGAGTGCCTGTAGGACCCCCCTCCCGGGATGGTGGAATTCGGAGTGTTTAGAACATAAAAAAAGGAGCAACATCAGGAGCGATCAAGGAGCAATTCTAGAAGACATTGTTATTGTTGGAGCCAACCGGTCTCTTGCGAAAACAATTAATATTATATTTGTTATTTTTAATAAAAATAAAAATAATATTAGTAGTAATAATATTGTTATTAACAATAATAATAATTTTCTGATTCTTATTGGTAGTAATATCATTAATAATATTATTAA
>Ga0123340_1000686_pt1 | contig 24446 bp, 17 predicted proteins | sample SirMexnodulemix_FD_89961 | JGI IMG/M metagenome (GOLD analysis project Ga0123340, IMG submission 89961) | Root nodule microbial communities of legume samples collected from Mexico - Siratro Mexico nodule mix | ecosystem: Host-associated > Plants > Roots > Nodule | place: Mexico: Nepantla...
GCAATTAATTCTTAATAAATAGGAAATAGGTTATTTGTGTTCATTTAACCATTTAAAAAAAAAAAAAAAAAAAACCGAAGGTGTACATTAGTTTCTTTATCAAACAGTATTACATCTTTTTCAATCATTCAATGACGAACTGTAAATGATATAATCTCAACATGTTGACACAATAATGAGGAAATTGCATGAAACAACCATAAACATCAAATTTTTCCACAAAATTGAATTATATGCTATTTGTATTATCAATATTTTCAAAACTGAAGAACAAATGACACCAATGTGTAACTGTAAAAAAACTATATTATCCTTTTTAAGCAGCTCTTCTGTATCAATTTAACTGGTTCTTACTGTTTCTTTAAAACTACTATCTTCCAAACGTGACCACCATGACCATGATAAAAATCAGCAAGCGCAGGCTATCACTCCGGCTACATTATACAATAGGAATTACAATGGATACCGTTGAATACTAACTTCTACCCTTTTTTTTTTTTTCAGAACAAAGTTTACCAATTCATTTTGTAAAACAAGAATAAATGTCATCCTTTTCGTATAATTTTTCTTTTTTCTTCAGACTCCATTAAGAATTGGTCATATAAGAATATATAAAACAAGTAGACAGGAAAAGGGATGAGGTTGAATAGAATATAAATGGGGCCTTGGAGAAAAATTTTACTGTGATGAAGCTTGAATTAAAACAGAGTGTGAGTGCCAAAGCGAACAAAATCTGTGTTTATAGTAAATAAATAGGAGGTAAGCATGATCTTTAAGGAAAACAGTGAATCCATATTAACAGGGTGAAGGTTGTCTGTCGTGTGACATGTCTATGTACACCATTCATGGCACCAACTGATGATGAAATGCTACTTTTGGTCAGCTTACTTGCCCGTTTGGATAAAGGCTTGAAGCAAGCTCTGAGCTGCAAGGGTTTGATCAGGTGTCCCAGATATCACAACTTTCCCTCCACTTGTACCAGCAGATGGATCATAAACCGTTACAGTTGCACCTGAAATCTACTCCCAGAACAACACTAGACACATTAATGCTAACATCATTGTAAAACCATTTCAGCAGTCTTGAAACTTGGAACCTTGTACTAACAGACAAGACTTGTATTGTTTTTTAAGCACTAAAATACAATAGGTCAAACAAACATATCAATTGACAAATATATATGAGATTTCAAAGTTAAACTTTGATAATGGCCAATAAATTTACCATGGTGCAAACAAACTGAAAATTACCTCAATTTTTAGGCAGTTTCTCCTGACTAAGGTAATAAATGGAGTCAAAGTTACTTAGCCAGATATTATCAATAAAAAGCATTGTATTTTTCCTAGAAAAATTATTGATCAGAAATATCTTTAATCAAATAATTAAAAAATCACATTATTTAATAAGAAAACCAGCCAATCCAACCACAATTCACCACAGATTGTAATCTTTGTGAAGGAAATAATTAAGCACCTGTCTGATTCGATCCAAATTGCCACCGTCTTCCCCATAAACAGAACCGAAGACATGTTCAGAAACTACTATCTCCACAGTATTATTTGTCACCGTAGCAAACATGTTTCCTCTGCCAAAGGATTTTATCAAGCAGAGAATGTGAGAAAGATTACGAGTCAAAAAATATTTTAATAAATTTAAATATTTTGTCCACCGAGCATTATGTTACTTATCTTATTAACTTGTAGTTATTATACTATGGCATTGGGTTCAAAGTCAATTAATTATGAATAAAGGATTTTACGTTAAATTATTCTTTTCCATTCCTTTTATTTATATTATTCAATTTAATCTATCTATATGGAATATTTAATTTCATCATCAACTTTAAAATACTCCATTTTATCTTTTGGCCGGACACTGAAATAGTTTGGAATCAGATATAAGAACAACCTTAAACATTTTACAAATATTTAAAGGATTAAATTCAACACTTTCCAAATAAAGGACCAAAATGAATAATAATAATAATAATAATAAACAAAATAAGTTATATTTATGTAATATTTAAATAAGTGTTTTTATTTATCTTAGAATTGTTTAAGAAAAACTAAAACAATAAAAAGAAAATAAAAAATGATTTTTTAAATTAATAAGCTAGTTTTAATCAGTTTTGGATTGAGTTAACTAACTGATTCTTACTAGTCTTTGAGATGAGTCAAGTTTTAAAGATAATGGATCGAATGTTTCTTGGTCAGATGGATTGAATTGGTTGGACCAATCAAATTTAAACCATAATGATTGAAATTGAAAAAGAATAATGAAAACAAACTGAATTACCTTAACATGTCATGACAAACATAGATTAAGTATTTGGAAAAGAGAAGATAAAAAATATAAAATGATCACAAAAATAGGAAGTATCTTATAAAAGAAAAATATTAAGTATGTAAGAAAAATCAAATTTAGCAAAAATAATAAATTAGTTAAATAAAAATATAACAAACAAGACGTTAAACTCTTTTGGTCCTTCTTTATTTATATTATTACTATCATAGTTCAATTTAATATCACTACTTTTAAAGATGCTCAATGTTGTCCTTTCATCTAAATTGACATTAACAATGAAATCAAATACAAGGACAATATGAATTTTTAAAATTAGAGAAGCAAATTGAACACTTTACAAATAGAAAGATCAAATTAAATAATGTAAATAAAAAGAGAGACAAAAGAAATTTAACCCAAGGTATACTAATCAATTTTTATATGATAATGTAACTTATTTAAATATTATTTTATTCCATGAAAATTGAAAAAGAAAATCACTAATTGTACGACCCCCTTACTCTACTTATATGTGTACTATTGATATGCCTATCTGCTTCATCTCTATTCCCAGTCCCACATAAGATTAATGTCCAAAATACTACTATGATACTATCACTATCACAGATAACACAAGAGTTCTCTAAAGAAAATTTAATGGGCAATAAACATACTTCCACTAAGTATCAAATGCCCTCAACTTTAGACAATAAGAATAAAAGGTGAAAAATGACGCCAAATACACTTGGAGTTTTTGCGGCATTATACTAACCTTCCATGTTCCAAATTCTCACTTAAATCTGTATGCAAGTCTCCATTTTGTGATATTGTTTTTGCATGCAACCCTACATTCTGCAAATATTAAAACTCTTAATCAATCTCTTGTGAGTTTGGAAGAATTAGAAGCTATAACAGAAATTGAAAACAATAAAACACAAAACAGGTGAAGAATACCTGTCGCTGAAACTTTCCAGAAGGATAAGGAGATTTTCCCCGGACAAAAGGTTTACCCTTTGCAGGATCCTTGTTCGCTTTCCAATTGGATTTCGGTCTTGCTTCAGCAACCACCTGATTGGCCGAAAGATTACCCCTCATTCTACAAGTGATTTTGTACAAGGCATTCTGTACACATCTGTACTCTCCGGTGATCTGCATGAAATCTCTGTAAGTATAAACTTGACTAGGAGACAGTAACAAAAGATTGTTGGAGCCATAACAAGAAACTCAGTCTATTCAGAGTGCTCAAACGTCTCAAACCAATGCAACAAGATAAGATATTTGTTATCAGTTAAGTCCCAAGTTCCCAACCTATGACGGTACACAAAAAGCATCAAACTACACCAATTACTTAAGCATATAGAACAAGGATTGGAAAGATATTGCTAATTAACTATAAACACAAGACAATGATACAAAGTATTGCATTTTTTTTTTTTAAGTAATAGATATTTTCTCACATATTTTTACTGGAATGCCTTTACATAAGTGGATCACAGCTTCTTCTATCCAAGTATGCTTTTGTTAACTGTCTTCTACATTGGAGAATTTTAAATTGAAATTTTTGCACCCGACAAAAGTTTTATTCTTTAAACTAAAGGACATCAGCGTATGAAAACAAAATCAGGATCTAAAAATTATCAGAAGCTAATGGCATCAGGTAAATAAATTTAAACCCTTAAGACATCCTTTAAAGAAAAGTCAACTTGAATTGTATGAAATTAACAGGTGTACCTGTACCACCACATCATCATCTGAAGCACCGTTAGGAACTGGCTCGCCATGCAAAATTTGTAAATCAGCCCCGGTTACTTCTCTCAATTCTGAAATCACCTGACCTTCATTGCCGCTCAAGCAGTTTATTGTGCTTGCTGCAACTAGCAGTCTTGCAGTTACAGGTGATTCCATACTAGATACTGGGAGAAAACCCTTTCCAATGTGATCTTCAATAATTCTAGCAAAGACAAGAATAACAGCATCTTGTGCAGGAGAATTACAAGATTCAAGGTTCTGGATGAACAAAAACCAGTGCTAAATCAACAATACAAATTAAGAAAATCCAAAAATATGTTTTCAAACAGATCTATCAAATGTATGATTATATGTCGTTGTTGCATGAACACATATGCACATGAAAGAGGGCACATGAACACATATAAACGATATTATAAACGAGTCAGTAGTGGCATGACGCAACATTCTCGTGTGACTGACCTCTACAGCAGAAATGGTGACAATGCGCTCGGCAGACTCGCTAAAAGGAGCTGTAAAGATAATAGAAGCACCTGTTTTGCTTTCCAGAGCTCTGACTATAGCCCCCCTCTTGCCAATCACGCTCCCAGCTACATTGTTAGAGCAAAGGAGTCTGAACACAACTTCCTGCTCTGCTCCTTTTGAGTCACTGCCAGTGGTTTCATTAGAGTTTGTGGGCCGTTCGTATATAGATAAACCTTCCATGGAGGTTAACAATGAATTAAGGTGAGGAAAAAGTTCAGCATTGGGATCAGAGGATGATCTATCAGAAGAGCTAACAGTGGGTGTACTAGAAGAAACAGAAACTTTGGATAATGGGGGACAATCTTGAAGACAGTGAGATACAGCAATCAGGGCTTTCTTTACAGCCAAAAGGCCACCAGTTATCTGTCAATCAAACAAGTTCCCAGATAAAGAAAGATAATTCCAATAGTCATTTCTCAAGGAGAAGTGTACTGTCTTATTTCCTAAGTTCAATAAAAGAAATCCCAAACATTTAACTAAGACCTATAATTCGCATGTTTAGATTTGTGCTAGATGATGAAATACAAGCTGATCTAATTTGAAATAAAAGTTCATATCTTGATTTCACATTCAATAATCGATTTTAGATCCAATACTACTTCTAAATTGAAATAATTCTAACTTATTTTAAAAATAAAAACGTCTCTTTTACATAAATCATATCACCTTAAAAGTAATTTTAACCACCAAATTCAGTTTTACAAAGACACAATACATCTCTTTGTTGACAATTTCCTGCCCCAATTAAAATACAGAGAAATGTTGAGCACTGGATAAGGAAAAAAACAAAAGTAGAAAGTTTTATTGAAAAATAGAAAAGTATACTTATTATATCAGGAATATGAACATGCAGTAATTGAAAGCATTCAATATCATGTAGGACCTAAACTCTATACAGCAAAACATAGCAAAACACTTGTTCTCTCATGGTATCAGATGAAAAATTTAGGTGCAGGAAGTAGGAACAGAACAAAGAAGGTCACCCACTATAAAGGGAATTGAATGACAATTTACTCTATTGTGAAAATAATTTCAGTGTTGACATTTGGCAGAGGAGCAGAGTCACAGATAAGATCCAATCAACTCTATTTTGCAGTAAGGGCGTCACTTCTCCATGATCTCAAACAGAAAACTCAATCCACTCACACACACTCACTGTAACATGATGATTTTCATTCGAAGATAACAATAACAAAGGCGTTGACCATAAAAAACACAAACTGTTACGAGCAAAAAAAAAACAAAACTTACTTGAACTAACTCCTCGTCTTTGGCGGCACAATGCGGAGGAGGACAAACCCTAATTTTGGCACCACTACTGTTCCTAATGGCGGTGATGGTTTTCCCTCCTTTGCCAACAACAGCACCAATCTGCGAAGTGTGTGCAAGCAACTTGGAAAAGACCTCGCCGTTAACGGCCCTGTTAGAATTAACGCCTTTCTCAGCCTCCAGCTCCCAAACCCTCTCAGAAACCCTAACGACGGCTTCCTGCGCGTTGGAAACGTCGACCTCGCCGTCGCCCAGCTGGAGGCCCTTGCGGGGTGAGAAGGAGCCGATGACGAGGATGACGCGGTCCTCGGCGCTGGCGAGGGAGTCCGCGCAGTGGATTTTGCAGCCGGTCTCGCGGCGGAGCTGGGAGACGATAGAGCCGGAGCTCCCGATGAGGCCGCCCACGATGGACGCGTGGCACACGAGGCGGAACGCGATCTGCCCCGGGAGCACCTTGAAGACCGGACGCTTGGATCGGTGGGAGTTTGTGGTGGCCGTGCGCTTACCCGCCGGCGTGGTTTCACGGTGGTGGCGGTGATCGGCGTCGGCAGTGGCGGGGTCTTGCATTGCGTGGTGTCGTGGTTCCAGCGTGGGACCTTTTTCCATGAGTTGGCGCGTGGGAGCAGAGTCAGTTACTTGGATGGGAAGGAAGGGACAAGAAGAGTGAGCTCGTACAAGGTTTGGCTTAAGGTTAAGGATTCTTGTTGGTGTCTTTTTGCCACTGATTTTATGCAATGGAAGCAACGTGGAAGAGGTTAAAGATGGTGGACCTCTTTTTACTGTTTTTTATCTCATTTAAAGATGGTGGACCTCTTATGACTCTGTTTTATCTCATGTTTGTTTGGTTTATGTTAATGCCGTAAATAGTGTCTCTGTGACTGTTCGAGTCGCAATGAACCCAATTCTCGAGGTAAGGAAGATGCTTCCATTTCTGATTAGAATCTGAATCTGAATCTGAATCTGCACTTCAAAGTTGGTTCGTTGTTTCCTTGAGTGTGGTTTCGTCCGATGTAAATACGTGTTTTACTGTAAGAAGGAAAATATTTTCTTCATTTAGACACTCAAAGAAGTGACACAGTGGAAAAGGATAATCATTATGAACTAAACTATGACACAAGAGAAATGCAAGAGGAAAAATATTAATATTATAGTATGTATGATGTGAATTGAGAAAACAGATAAGAAAAAACATAAGTATTGGTGTGATAATTATTTATTTACTGAGAATTATTCCTTTCTAAGTTAAGATTTTTTATTATGTCAAAAGTAATAATAAATATTTTATTTATTGAAATAGTTTTATTTTTCTATGAATGTATATTTTTTATTTAGTTAATGCAAAATTTATTTTATTTTGGGACAAGACTAAAACAATATTTTCTTGAAAATTGAGAACATAAAAAATATTAAAATTGTAGCAATTTTGAGATAAATGGAGTTTTAACAATAACATACAGACAAATTTATGTAATCATGTATAAGGTCAGACAAAAACAAGAGATATGGAATGGAAAAAAGAAGTGCTTATTCCTGTAATTTTTTCTTGTACACGCTTTCCTGTAGTCTAAAACTTTCACTAAAAACTACAGTACATTGGTGAGCTCTAACAAAATATTATTATTTTTTTTATAAATCTTAATTCATCACTAAATATTGTTTTAAATACCCTATGTTTTATTGTAGGTGTAACACCAGTATTTTTCAGTAATATATACTTTTTCTAGTGAATTTATGATAAAATTGACCTATAAGACTTCTTAAAATACTTAACACTCAAGGGAGTGGAAGGAAAAAAAAATCTTTTTTGCATATTAGTTTGAAATCCCCAATTAGATAAGATGGCTTGTTTTCTGTATACTCAAAGAAGGACATAGAGTCGTTGGATTTAGTTACTTAGTCTCTGCGGATAATAATTATTTATATTTTACTTAAGTTTAAATGTAAATTACATTTTATTTTTGGTAAAATTATTTTAATAGCAAATTGTAATCATTAAAAAAAATTGGTGTCTTCGTTTTTTGATTTCAAAATTTTCCTTAATGAATCCTATTATTGGAGGAGATCATCCTCAAATTCTTACAAATTTTATTGTTTGGTTTTATCACGACTTTGAAATCCCAAACCGAAAGAGGCTCTAGTTTGTACTTCATGAGGTGCTTTGTATGTTTTTACAAGGTCAAGTATTAAGACTTGACATTTAACTCAAGTGTCTTGATCTCTTTCTTCTTTCACTTTATATTTTCAGTATAACGTTTTGGTATTTGATTTATTGGTGTAAGTAGGAATATCTAAATTATACTTTGATGTTCAAGTAAATTCTCCATCCGAATAAATTCAGTGTCAAAGATTTAAAAATTACATTACCCATTCTCATTGAAAAATTCTCTTATTTATAGGTTTCAAGGGCTTCACGGTTTACGGACAATAGGCTTGGGCCCAATCACTCACATAGTCTAGGTTTATATACTAATTTCCACATGTCACGATTGCTTATTAAAGGATAATTGTGGTAAGAAGAATTCAGTGCCGGGTGGCCGAGATGTCGAGATGCTATAACACTTGGTTGACATCCTGAAAATTTGAATAAATATTAATTTTTTGTAATATTTTCTGTAATACATTGATACAGTATTATTTTCTGTAATATTTTCTGTAATATTAATTTGAATAATACATTGATACATTATTATTTTTTGTAAAAATTTTCATATTTAAATAATACAGTTTTTAGCAATACTGTTTTTATATTTATGAGCTTCTTGGTGATATAGTTTTGTATCTCTTCTCGAAGCTGTATTAGAATCAGTATCGTAATATTGTATCAATGAGCTCTTTTCAGTTATTGATTCACTTATTTCGTATCTGTTCTTGGATATTACATCAGCATCACATTGAATGCACTATCTGTACCATCTTTGGATACTGCATCAATATGACATTATTTCGTAGTAGTAATTTATCAACTCAGTGATGAATGTTGTCTTTTCCTTGTCATGGTTGAATATCAGGATCTGGTTGTATTGGGAGTAGACATGCAAGAAACTAAAAACTCGATGTCCAAATGCACCACTAACTAAGTAATCGATGTTGGGCAAATGATACACATCCTTAGGGCAGGATTTGTTAAGGATAGTCAATGCACATTTGCCATTTGTCATTGTTTTTCTTAACCAACACAATGTTTGCCAGCCACTTCTTGTACCACACGTCTCATATGAAGTTGTCCGCTACCAATTTTTGTACTTCTTATATAATCACAGGATTAGCCTAATCAGGGTGTATGTCTCGGAAGTCCTCATTAGAAAATGTCATGCTAGGCGTGCTCCTCTTTTTGCGGCTAGCAACAACATTGATTGATTGCACAACTCTCAAATGTTGCTTTCGAATTGAGTATGACGTTCCTCCACCATAAAAATCGTTAGAGATAGTGTTAATGGCCCCTAAGGGGTGGATCTTTTCGCCCAGTCTCTTCTTCACTCTGTTTGGAGGGTGACTCTCTTCTCGTCTTATCTTCCCTATGCTCACGTTTTGACTTCGATCTCTAGTGTCAACGCATCCCTTTCATTTCCCTCTGCACAAAGCAACGCAGGTGACCAACTTGGATAATTTCTTCGATCTTGTCTTTTAACGCAGGACATTCTTTGGTGCTGTAACCAAAGTTGCGGTGGTATTGGTATTGTTTGTTTTGGTCAGCGTTAGGAGGAGCAGAAGTCTTGCTTGAAATGGGGATGAGCTTGACATTCAGAGCTTCTTCCAGGATCCGAACAAAATTAGTGTTTAGGGGTGTGTACTTGGTAAAGTGTGAAACTCAGGCTAGCTGATCGGGCATGTTCCTTCTCACACAACTAGACAACTCCTCAACTCTCACCTGGTTTTTGAACTCCCTTAACACCTCAAGCTACATGAATTTAGCGGCTCTCTGGCTCAACTCGTCAAGATTTGTTGTGAGCTTTTTGCACAAACTATCTGAGAAAGGTTTAGGTTTGAGAGTGGTCACCATGTGGGGCATGGCTACCTCAGGGTTTAGGTTTGGGATGTTAAGGGCCACTTTCCCAAATCTTTCCATAAACATGTAGAGACTCCCGATCTTTTCCTGCCTGAGATTGACGAGAGCAATCAAAGTTAGGTGATGAGGTCGGCTGGTTATAAATTGTGCGCCAAACTTTGCCACTAGGGTGTCAAGACAGTTTATGGAATTCACGGGGAGTCAGGCAAACCAACTGAAAGCTACTTCTTTCAAGGACATTAGGAAGACTCAACAGAAAATTGCATCATTTGTCGTATAGAAGTTGATTTGGGTTATGTAGACATTTATGCGCTGGTTTGGATCAACAGTATCATCATACCTATTAAGGTTAGGGCCCTTCCGATTCAGCGCTTCGTGAATGGGTGTCTTTAGGACGAGATGCCAAAGATATTCACTGAAGTAGGTGGTCGGGATTTAGAATTTAACAAGGTTTTAGCTTCACATATTTTAGTCTTCGTTAGGGTATTTGATTCAGTGGGATCGACCTTTTCAATCTCTGTTGCCTCAAGGACGACTTTATTTTCCTCTAGCTTCCGTTTTAGCCAAACATTCTTATGTCAAAGGGCATCTATCTCCTCCGTACTTTTCCTTTTAAGGGTTTCAAATTGTCGTCGTAACTCCAACACCATCTCCATCTGATCTAGGTAGTTGACAAGTGCATAATTTGAGTATATTTTGCAGGATAAATTTCGATTATTTTTGGTCTTAATTGTTGTTTGAAATAACAATTACCTCTAATCTGAGAATTTTTTGAATCAAATATAAGCTCTTGAGTTTTGAGATGAATGAAGTCATCTAATCCCAATTTCTAAGTAAATTTTAGTTTTACTAAGCGTGGAGGAAAGGCAAAATTGAAAGATGTATGAAGAAAACAATTACAAGCATTGAAGAATTTCTCAAGTCAAGACTTGCTCAAGTGAGAATTGCTCGCTTGAGCGAGATTTATCCAGAGACAAAGTAGTAGTGCAGTGAAGAGCTCGTTCAGGCAAGAATTGTTCAAAGAGTGAGTGATTTTTAGTGAAGGGCTCGCTTGAGCGAGAAAAACTTTATCAGGATAAGTACTACTTTAGCCTAAGCAGAAAAGGACTTCGTTTAAGCAATAACTCACTAACCAAATGACGAACAAAGTTTAAAAATGAGATTTCTTTCTTGGAGAATGGAAAGTAGTGGAATAACAAAGTGGAAAAAGCTAAAGAAAAGCTAGTATCTTTTGCAACCTTTCCAATCTTTTGGTTTGTAATGGCTACCACACGTGGCTAACTCTTCTTTCTTGGATGTATTTTGGCAATATTTATGTATAATATTTTGTTTCTACTCGTTATCGATATTTTTATTTTGTGTTTATTGCTAGAATCTATCTGATCAATAGACTCTTGAACGTGATCTTTATATTTAACTGGAAAATACTTATAAGAATCAGACCTAGATGAAGATACTCAATAAGTTGCAATGCTAGGGATAAATTTCAATGTATTGATTGCTTTATAACATCTGCTATTAATGTTGGGTGATTTGCTAGATATATGAGGAATCAATGTTTAGGAAATTGTTATGAATTTCATGCTTGAAGAATCATTATGAATGATTTTATACGTGCATGAATTTGAGTATTATATGTTCTTATCAAACCATAATATAAATAAGTGAGATAGATGAAGTTCAACCCCAATCTCATTAACTGAATTTTCTATAATTACTTAATGTATTACTTTTAACTTCATATAGAAAGTCTTGTTCATATTTTTCGTCTCCTTGAACAAAATCATTATCCATGTTTATGTATATATGAGTGTTGCAATCTAAAATTTTAATCGAAATTGATCTTTGTGAGTTCGAAACTCGTACTTCAAATCATTATACTACTTTTAACTCGTTATACTTATCGAAAGAGTCAATAGTGATTATCTCGTGACTCTTCCTGGTGTCTGACACTCATGTTCTTCTTTATTACCATGCATTCTATTGTAGGGTAATTTTTGACCCATGGTGGACATCAAAATATTCTTACAAGCCAAGTACCAAGTAAGACTAACACTTCATTGCATCTTTCTCTATTCAAGTCACCTCTCTCTTCCTCTTACTTCACATTTTTGACTTCTAGGATGTCTTAGTATCCAGTTCCTTGGTCTCGGCATGGGTATCTATAATTATACTCTGACGATCAATTAAGTTCTCGATCCAAATAAATTCAGTGTTAAGGATTAAAATTACATTCCTATTATTTTCCTGTTTATAGGTTTCTAAATAACCTCCACTATAGGAAGAATAGACTTGGGCCTATGTAAACCCAATCGCTCTCCTAATATGAATTTATTTACTAACTATCACGTATCACTTATCAATCGCTTATTAAAATATAATCATAGATAAACTCAATGCTTGATCAAGATGTTACATCATTCGGTATCTTGGTCAATCACCAATATCATTACACAATTATCCTTGTTTTGTTAAAATCTGATTTAAACAAAAACCAAAGTCAAAATTGAACTACACAAAATATAGAAAATAAAGGATTATGTATAACATAATGTTACAATTCTATTTAGCGAACTTTACAAAGACAAGGTTAAGATTTTGGAATTTTACATTGGAGTATATGTTCTTTTCCAGAATTTGTTTTTAAACAAAAATATCTTTCCAGCCATGAATTAAAACATTTTTATTATCAAATACTAATTTTATAAACAACTTTTCTATACACAATTTGAAGACTATGTAAATGAGTTGAATTTCAAATTTATTATTATTTTTGAGAGAATGTAAAAAAGGACGAGGACATCAAAATTATGGCACAAGGTATCTTGGCCAAACATAGAGTTGGCATAGTTATTCATGAGAAACTGGAATAGAAGTCTCCTAATACCATGAATTAGGTTTTATTATCAAGTAATAAGAACATTGTCCTTATTGTTACTTTGAGAAATATACTAACTTAATTGTAGTAATGGCTTCTTATACCATACAAATTTATATTTAACAAATCCTTAAAATATCAATTTTTTTTTTTATTTTAAAATTTATTTATTATATAATTTTTTTTTTCATATTCAATTGAGTCAAATGTTTTCTTAATTAATTAAAAAGGTGTTAACAAATTAAAATTTATAAATATCTCATTTTAATAAATTAAAATTATAAATATCTTAATGATAAAATATTTTATTTTAATAAATTCTTAAAAAATAAAATATCTATTAATATTTAATTGGTTAAAAAAATAAAAATTTATATTGTAATAAATAATTGTTCATATTTAGACATTAGTATATTAAAAAATATTTAGTGCAATGGAAAATTATTGTTAGAGTATCTTTCCTATTAGAGTAATATGTTAGTTGGCTCACTGCTTTCACATTTAACACTGATAAGCATCTGCATGTGTAGCACCCTTGGTGGAGGATGAACCACGATACCCAAACCTTCATGGCCCAAATGACTCGGGCCGGCCCAATTTTTAAACCCATCGCATCCATCGGTTCTTCTTCTTCTTCTGAAAGCTTTCTCTCACTGCATCAGACGCCATAGCCACCAAACACCGTGGCTGCTGAATGGTTTTTAGATGAGAAAATCCCAACACCTGTTCCTTCTTCTGCACCATCACAATCGCAAACCCTTCTCTTCAACTGCTCCTCTCCCTCAACAATCTTCTCTCCCCTCTCAAATCTTCCTCATTCTCTCTCGCCCCCAATGGCGAAAAGACCCTTCCCTTGACGCCCTAATCCCTGCCCTAACCCCTTCCCTTCTCTCCTCTCTCTTCAATCTCAACCCTGACCCTCTCACCGCCCTAAACTTCTTCCGATGGATCCGCCGCGAACACTCCTTCTTCCACACCCTCCACACCTACGAGTCCCTCCTCCTTATCCTCGTTCGACACCGAACCCTTCGCGCCGCCGAGAATGTCCGCAACTCCATGATCAAGTGCTGCGCCTCCCCACACGACGCCAGGTTTGTGCTCAATCTCCTCCGCCGAATGAACACCGCCCCCGAGGATCACCAGCTCTCGTTTAAGCTCTCTCTCACTTCCTATAATAGACTCCTCATGTGCTTGTCTCGTTTTTCAATGATCGATGAAATGATAGGTTTGTATAAGGAGATGTTGGATGATCATGGTGATGGTAGTGGTAATGGAACTGGTGATGTTTTCCCTAACTTGATCACGTTGAATACCATGTTGAATTCTTATTGCAAACTGGGGAGCATGTCTGTGGCAAGACTGTTTTTTACTAGGTTGTTAAGATGTGGGTTTTGTCCTGATTCGTTTACGTATACTTCCTTGATATTGGGTTATTGTAGAAACAATGCTGTAGATAGAGCTTATAGAGTGTTTCGGGCTATGCCTCAGGGGAGGAATTCAGTTCCCTATACTACTCTTATACATGGGCTTTGTGAAGCTGGGAGGCTTGATGATGCTCTTAACTTGTGGTCGCAGATGAGGGAGGATGGTTGTTTTCCCACGGTTCGGACTTATACTGTTCTCATCGGTGCGTTGTGTGAGTCGGGGAAGGAGGTGGAGGCTTTGAGTCTTTTTGGGGAGATGGTGGAAAGAGGGTGTGAGCCTAATGTTTATACTTACACAGTTTTGATTGATTACTTTTGCAAGCAGAGTAGGATGGAGGAGGCGGTGGAGATGCTTAACAAAATGGTGGAGAAAGGCATGGCTCCTAGTATTGTCCCATACAATGCCTTGATTGGTGGTTATTGTAAACGGGGGATGATGGAGGATGCTATGGGGGTTTTGGGTCTGATGGAGTCGAAGAAAGTTTGTCCAAATGTGCGGACTTATAATGAGTTGATTTGTGGCTTTTGTGAGGGTAAAAGTATGGATAGGGCGATGGCTCTACTTAGTAAAATGGTTGAGAATAAATTGTCACCAGATGTTGTTACATATAACACATTAATCCATGGACTGTGTAGAACAGGCGTTGTAGATAGTGCATCTCGCTTGTTTCATTTGATGAATGAAGATGGCTTCAGTCCGGATGAGCGGACTTTTAGGGCTTTTATAGACTGCTTCTGTAGAATGGGGAGGGTTGGAGAAGCTCATCAGATGTTGGAGTCCCTCAAGGAAAAAAATGTCAAAGCAAATGGACATATATATACAGCTTTGCTTGAGGGATACTGCAAAAGTGGGAAAATTGAAGACGCCTTATTATTGTTCAAAAGGATGCTTGCAGAGGAATGTCTGCCTAACTCAGTCATGTTCAATGTATTAATAGATGGCTTACGCAAAGAGGGTAAAATGCAAGATGCAATGTTATTGGTGGAAGACATGGGAAAGTTTGGTGTGAAGCCCACTCTTCATACGTATACCATTCTTGTGGAGGAAGTATTGAAGGAATTTGACTTTGACCGAGCTAATGAAATTCTCAACCAAATCATCTCTTCTGGATATCAGCCTAATGTGGTCACATATACTGCATTTATCAAGGCATATTGTAGTCAAGGAAGATTAGACGAGGCTGAAGAGATGATAGTCAAGATTAAAAGTGAAGGCATATTGCTTGACCCCTTTATCTATAATGTATTAATTAATGCATATGGATGTATGGGACTACTTGATAGCGCATTTGGTGTTCTCAAACGCATGTTTGAGACTGGCTCAGAGCCTTCTTATCAAACATACTCCATTCTAATGAAGCATCTAATGATTGAAAAACACAAGGAAGACAGGAATCCTGTGGGGCTTGATTTAAGTAATGTTTCTGTTAACAATGCAGACATATGGAATAAAATTGATTTTGAAATTACTACCATGCTCTTTGAGAAAATGGCAGCATGTGGGTGTGTGCCCAATCTTAACACTTATAGCAAGCTTATTAGAGGATTTTGCAGAGTAGAACGTTTGGAAATAGCCTTCAGTTTGTATCATCATATGAGAGGAAGTGGAATCTCTCCCTCTGAAAGTATTCATAATTCTCTTCTTAGCAGTTGTTGCAAGTTGGGAATGTTTGTGGAAGCAGTGACACTATTAGATTCTATGATGGACTGTGGTCATTTAGCACATCTGGAATCATATAAACTTCTTATTTGTGGGCTGTTTGAACAAATGGACAAAGAGAAAGCTGAAGCAGTTTTTGATAGTTTACTACATTGTGGGTATAATTATGATGAAGTGGCTTGGAAAATTCTAATTGATGGCTTAGCTAGGAGTGGATATGTTGATCAATGCACAGAATTGCTGAGCCGTATGAAGAAGAATGGCTGCCATTTACATTCTGGGACATGCTCTATGTTAATGCAGGCATTGAATAGAGTTAAAGAAAATGATTGTTAATTTTGCCCTGGAATGGTACTGTTGCATTTCTTTATTCATATCACCAAATGCCTCTGATACTGATACGTAAGTTAGTTTAACAGCAAGACATTTTGGTGCATTCTTTTTGTGTTCATAAACTATTGAATGCTGCGGGTGGATATTTGCTTGTCTGCTCTGGTGCTGCAAGTGGATAAACTATCGGATGTTGGTAACCAGCTTATCCATGTGAGGTATATTTCACTCATTACTTTTCAGATAGAGATGTAGCCAAGTTATTCACTTATTGATGTGAGCTATGCTGTATGTTGTAGTCCTTTGGGACATACCTGAAAAAGATGAGACCAGCCTACCCCAAAAGCAACTGCACCTGTACCCTTTTCTTAAGGTACTGATTGTTGCCCCTTCTATTTTTCAGGAGTTTTCTACTGTACTTCCTGAAACTTTAATTTCAGGCTCAAGATCCAGTAAAAAATTCTGTTGGTAAAAATGTGGAAATGTAATCAGGAAAATTTAATTTATTCCTATTAATTAGACTGATTTACGTTTCTTGGAATTAGGTTGACTTGATCGATTTTTTATTTTTATAATTTTTATTCCCTTTTTTTCTCAATTAGGTGAAATGAAGATGTCTGTAAGTACCATATGTAATTTAACACAAGTCAGAAATACAATTCAGATTTATTCCTTTCCTTTCAAGTCTTTCTTTGTGCATGGTATTGGAGGGGTACCATCTTCTCTGACCTGTTGCATCGCCACTTAACTGTTAAGCTCCCTGTTCATGCCATTGTCATCATCTCTTGTATGCAGCTGTTTAGTTTTGTTAATTGATGGACATTTGCTAGTATTTGGCTCTCGCTGTTTTGTTTTAACCTTGTTTGGTCTCTGGATCTCTCGCAAAATTCCACTTGTTTGGCTGCTACTCAGTTTCAGCTGATATTACTACATTTGGCTCCTTTATTGTACCCCATTTTAGTGGCTTCATTGCAGCATGGTGCCCCTTTTCACTGTCCTTATTGCAGCATTTATCAGCTTCGTAGGCTGTCTTCATTATAGGCAGTTAGCAGCAGTCTTCAGTGCTGTTTCACCTCTGATCAAAAGAAAACATTGCCAGAAGATTCCTGTGAGAGCTTAATCTATAACCGAGGGACCTTTTTTTTTCCTTTCAAAATATAATCTTGCTTGCAAGCTGAGAATGGTGGATAATTCATTAGTTTCAGAGGAAGTGTTGAAATGTAACTAGGAAAATTTAATTCATTCCTATGATTGGACGGATTTCGTTGGATTTGTATAGTTTTCATTGTCTTCTATACTTTATTAGGTGACATGAAGAAATCTATAGAGGCCATATGTAATCTCTTTGAACACAAGTCAAAGGTACAATTCCGATGTATTTCTTTCTTACAAGTATTTTTTCAACAAATCCATTTCAAAAGTAAATAGTTCCTGTATTATTGGGAGTTTAGCACCCTTCATTTGTTTGCTGGAGTAATCAGTTAATGCAAGGTAGAGTCACTGTCATTACTGTTCTAACAAGCCTTTGTAATTTTTGTGCAACTTTGTCAACGTGATTGAGGAGTTTACGTAAAAGTTTGCGAGGGCTGTAAAAAAGAAAATTGTATATAGAAATTTCCCAAGATTCTATTATTATTGTCCAAGAATAATTATCAATTTGCAAGTTTGCGAGAGTTTAGCATGTGAATTTATATTCTCTAGTTCTTCCTATGTGTATTACATTGTTGCATTCTATTAGTGTATTCTTTTAGTTAGTAGTAATCTCCGAATTGTAAATGAGCCCCTAATATATTTAAAATTTATTTCAGGACATTAGCTATATTTGTTACACATTAGCATTACGATATTGTATTCTGTTTTGTGGAACATTGCCTTTTTGAATGAAGAAAGGCTTTCCTCCTGGAAAATAGGACCATTTGAGAGGACAAAAATACTATTAGGCTTTCCTCCTTTCTTCTCGTAGAAGTTGCATACTAAAATGACATCAAATGAAGTATTTTGGTTTCCAGGAATCTTTTTGTACTTTAGAAAAAAACATTATAAATTAAGTTTGTGATTCGTTTTTTTTTTTTTTTTTTTTAAGTTGTGGAGGTAATTGATGAATTGAACATTTGTTGTATGTGTAGGATGATGTGGGATTTTATTTTATGTATAAGAGAATTTGACTTTATAAGTGAAATTTGGATAATAAATATGTATAATAAATTATGAAGTAATTAAATATCGATTGTTATTTTTTAATAAATGGAAATAATTATATTGTACATTTCTCGATTAAATTTAATGTACTATAGTATTCTAGTATATGAGGAAAATGTTTATACTACAATTTCTGTTTATAAATTTCAATCAATATGATGCTCAACAATTTAATGGATTATTCGTCAACAAAGCAAAACTTGAATCACAAACTGTTCTGATCCATCTTAATCTTAAAATCAATCATGTAATTAGCAGGAACATTGAACTACTTAAAAGAATAAATTAATGGGCTATATATTATCATAGGAATTAATTTCTCACTGTATAAACATTTTAATGAAAAATTTATAATTATGATTCATTTAGATGCATATTTTACAATACCGCATATCTAATCTGAACTTATTTTTATGAACATGATTTGTTCCTATTTAAAAACTTGTACTTATTTTGATAATGCACGAATATTTCTTTTATTTTGTTCAATTTAAAAATTTATACAATTATGCTCGCTAATAATGTTATTTATTTGAAAATGTTTAACAAATTACCATTATTAACAAAGTTTATTAAAACTGTATTTTTCTAATTTATAATGTTGGATACATTTTTATTGGCTTAATATATGATTAGGTTCTTTCAGTATGACAACATAATTTTGATCATTAGACTAAAATAGGACAATTAGATTCTCTAACCAATTGAAACTATTATTATTTTTTAAAATTTTAGTTTGATTTTAGTAGTGCAGTGATATCCAAATGGAACAAATTGATTTGAGAACACACGCCATTTTGTCTGTTTAAGTTGCTTGCTTGATATCTGTGCACCGTTTGTTATAATTCTGCATCTAATTGTTCAATGCGGTGTCGCATTTTAATAAACAAATAACTTTTTGCATATGCAGAAAAAGTAATCAAACTGTAACTGGTTCAAGGAACACATCCATGAGCGTTGTATTATTATATAACCATTTTTTTCGAAATATTTTGCCCTCCATAAGAGTGAAAGGCAGAAAAGTTTTCCTTGCAATTTATGTCGCTATCAAATAAATAAGCATAAACATTAAAGCAGATGTATACAAAACATCCCTAGCAAAAATCAGCACACTCGAGAATAAAAGTTTCGAAAAAATATATTTGAACCACGGTGATTGATGGCACTGCTGGGATGAACTATGTGAGCTACTATACAAAATAAACCAAAGAAAAAGTTCTCTTACAATCAAGGGCAATGCCAAATTCATAGGACCTCCAGGGATGCACACAGCCGTTGACTGAAAGGCTATTTAGCACTGGGAGAAGTCAGTCGATTTTCGTCTAGATCATGCTTCGATGTAGAATCCCCACCCATCAATTCCGAGAAGCCCTCCACCTTCACAGGAGGGGCTCTAACCATGCTAATGTTCCTATATACACAAACAATGAAGTCTTAGTAAAGATAACATAAAAGCCACCATAACAGCAGCATTCATTTATTTTAAATAACTTACGGCGACTGCATTGAAGGGATCTGTAAGGAACCCATCTGTCTAAACTGAGTGCCAGATTGAGAATGGAAATTTGACATTGCAGCCATCTGCTGCTGCTGCGGCTGTTGCTGCCTAAACTGCATTTGGGGATGTCTAGAAGTGAAGGCATTACCATCAATTGGTAAATCTTGGTTTTCAATCTTGACTTGAACCAGCGGTCTTTCCTTGTCCATATCCATAGCAGGGCGAGCAGCTGCAGCACGCCTTCTCATTCTCTCAATTTGCTGTTGCTGATGAAAAGCCATATTTTGGGAATGAATCATCTGCTGCATCTGTGGGTGCATTTGCCTCTGCATTTGAACCTGCACATTAACAATGCATTGGGTAATACTGCATTGCAAGAATCATTAATCAATCTAGCAAACATATTGAAAAATTCTTAATGAGGAACAAAATCAATTAGGCAAATAGGTTGCAAACCAGTCACAATTTCATATAACTGACACAGGCAAAAAAATTCAATCAGCACAAATTCTCTTCCTTCACATTATACCATAATTGAAGGGCAGGACATATACATTTTTTCTAACATATATGCCAAATCTCAAAAGTACTAAATGTGAAATCATCATCTCCACCTGCTCAGGAAGAAAAAAGAAAAGGAGGGATGTCTACTACATTTCTCCAGAGGTCAAAATAGGACAAATGAACCTAATGGATCAAAAACTTAAGAACAATGTAAACAAACAAAAGAATATGAACAAATACATTAAATATAGCACCCAGTACTATAAATTGGATATGAGAAAAAAATATGCAGCAGCCACAGTTTTAAATTAGCATGTGAACTGCAGCCTTGTAATGTTCATATTCAAATAGCATTCAAAGTGAAGAAAATTAATTTTTGACGAATGATATAAATAATGGTCACTGGCCAAAGAAAATCACAGTTCAGCATGATGCATGATGTAATTCTGTTTTGAGTAAGCACCAAATACATCTACAAAAGTGCAGGGTTCTCTAAGATCCAAAATAAGGACATTCACTCAACGTCTCACTGCCAGTCCCCCTGTTCATGTCCATGCATCATACAAGAGGCTTACAGCATTAAATAATGTACAAAGTAGTATATGTAAATACTTGTTGAGGTAGCCGAAGGGAACTCTGCTGTTGTTGCTGCAGCTGCGGCTGCATTCCATGAACTTGTTGCTGACCGTGTTGTACATTATTCTTAGAGCCATCTTTAACCACATCCACTAACGGTGCAAAATTACTGTGAGCAAGAGCAGAAAATGTTAAAAGGCATCCAGGTAAACATAAATCAGGGTAAACTATTGCCTAAAAAAATCCTCGAACAACCACAACCCATCTATCCACCAAAATGTTTACAGTACCACACTTTGTCACCACTTATCTCTTCCTCTCCCTCAGATTTCTACTTTAGTGAATGTTTATAAACAAAGTAATACTGTAGTCTTAGAGCAATCCCCTTGGAACATATCAGTGTAGTCAGATTAACACATTTATTCATGCAGCAAACATTCAATACAAAATTAAACACAGGAAAAGAGTCTAAACTCACCTAAAACCCACTGTTTTAAGCAACATCTTCAGAAGTTCAATGGCCGAGCACTGTTTCTTATAACTATCAGCAAGCACTTTCAAATTCGTTCCTATTTTACAAATCCGTTCGCTCAGTATTTCAGAGAAGTCCTCGACCGAACCTTCCATGGCACCTTCAAACCCCACGCCCAACAAGATCCGCGCCACCGCCCTCTGAGACAATTTCGCCGCCTGCTGGGGGCCAACAACCTTCCCATTTCCCTCAGCTCCAAATTTCCCACGGCTCACGCCTCCTCCATGCTCCACACCACCAGGCTCAGGCCTAACCCCGAGCCTCTCCATCATAACGGAACTCCTAGTCGCTGCAATAGGAGGCAATGTATCAAGAATACTAAACACCTTCACCTTCTGGTTACCACTATCTCCCACTCTATCACTCAACGGAAGCGCGCTATCAGGCACGCAGTTCAACGCGAACGCTATCTCGGGAAAAACAGCGGAATCACCATCATCAACAACACCGTTCGGCTGCAGCGCGTGATCCGCAACCGAATTCACATCCTCCCTAAACGCCAGGCGCCGTTTCTTATGATTACTAACGTAGGTAAGATACGAAGCCATCTCCGCCGGCGAACGCGATTCGCCGGAAACTAAATTCTTACTCGCCTTGTATTTATCAATCACCTGACTGTACCACGTTTCCGGCAATTCAGATTCAACGTACCTGGATCCGGTAGCGGAGGCCGTTTTATTAGATTGATTCTGCGTGAAATTGACGAAATGTGAATACGGAGAAGGAATTAAAAGAGAAGGGCGCGAAAGATAAGAGATAGGGTTTTACGTACCTTGGAGTCGTGCGAGGGAGTGTCAAGGGTGAAGTAGATGTCGTCGGCGTGCAATTGGAGGTAGGTAGGGTTGAGGCGTTGGAGAGAGGGGTTAGGGTTTGGGGAGAGAAAAGCGGTGGCCTTGTCGAAGAGAAGCGCGCGGACCCTGAGTTGGAGAGGGACGTGAGTGGAAGAGGTGATGAAGGAGTCCCAGGCGGAAGGGGAAGTGAGGAACGGAGCGAAGTTTACGTAGGTGGAGTCGCCGAGCCAGGTTCGCCACACGCCGCACGTGTCGAGCTTCCGTGCCAATTCGTAACCGCGGCCGTCCTCCCCCAGCAGAGCCATTGCCGGTGCCACCGCGCAACTCAGTTTCGAAAACTTTCGTCTCGGTCAAACAAACGCTTTTCTCTGGACTCACTCTCCACTTCGTTACACTGGGCTGGCCCGTTTCATTTATTAATCACGTAATATTATTTATATACATAAAATTAAATCACTAAAAAGATTATCAAATGAAATAAAATATCGATTTAGCTACTCAAATAAACCTATTTTAAAGATTTTTTTTAAATAAAACAGTTCAGTTTATTAATAATAAATAAAAATAATTAAATCTAATATATTATTTTTTAATTATAATTTGATAACTACCTAATCAATTTTTAGATATTGGAGTGTATTTTAGACTCAACTGAAATTATAAAGATGAAAAAGTAATCTTTTTGTAACTTAGAAATTACATGCATCATAAAAGTTCAATTAAAAACTCTAATTTAACTGTTAAATAATCACTATTCACAAAAGTTTTCATTCTCAATATAAATATTTATGTTAATTTATTAAAGATTTAATATTAAATCATTAATAATTTAAATTTAACACCAATTTATCTTATAAATATAACATAGAAAAAAGAAGGATCTTCTATTTAGATTATACAAAAGCGATAAAAAAACTGCTAAAATAAATATAATACTTTAAACATTATAATATATTTTTAACTAAAAGTTATTTTACATATGCTAAAATAATTTTAATGGGTTTTTTCATAAAATCCTTGAACATCGATTAAACCGACATTACAATCTTAGCAACCATCGCGTAACTTTGATCGACACTACTCAAAATAAAAAAATAATTTCTTGCACCAACTAAGTTGAAACAAACATATATTATATTTTGTTTATATTATAAATATTTATAATAAACTTGGCATCTGCTACACGGATGCTAAAATATTATTTTTTAATTCATAATATTATTTTAGTGTCTCCATTTGTTTCTTTTCCACTCTACTTAATTGTTATATTATTTGACTTTAACGTTTGTTTATTCAATTTTAAATTTTCTTCTTTTTTGTGTTGTATCAGCGTACGTAGTAACATCCTTTTTTCACCGACACTAATTTATAAGAGTTAATCGATATTATTCTGGAGATACTTAAACTATTTTTCTTTTAATTTTTGGTAATGGCGAAGAAGAGAGAAAGTGATATCTTAGCACACTTATTAATAAAAAGACCTATATAATTAATAATATAGCTTTGCAAGTTGAAATATTAATATATATGATTATATTGTTAAAATGAAGTGTAAAGGAGTTTTATTTGTCTTGAGAGATGTAAAGGCATACTTTGAGAGAAGAACATAAACAACTGAGAGATGCTTTAGCTGTTGCATCGAGATAATACTATGGCAGAAGAAGAAGAAGAAGAGGTAGCAGGAGCAAACCATGTGGTCCTCTTACCGGGACCAATGCAAGGCAACGTAAACTCCATGATGAAGCTGGCACAGCTTCTAGCTCTGCACCACTTCCACGTCACCTTCCTCACCACCGATTTCATCCACCGCCGCCTCCGCCGTTTCGCCGACATCCAGGCTCTCTCACAAACTTACCCCAACCTCGAATTCAGGACCATCTCCGATGGCCTCCCTGATGATCATCCTCGTTCCGATAACCATGCTTTAGCTGACCTCTATTCTTTCTTGAACTCGCACGCAAAACCTCTCCTCAGAGACATTCTTCTCTCCCAAAGTGCTGCAAAGCCCAAGGTCACGTGCCTCATTGGTGATGGATTCCTTGGAGGCCTCACCGCTGACGTGGCGGATGAGGTTGGGATACCGCTCCTTCATTTTCGCGCCATCAGCGCTTCATGCTTCTGGGCTTTGTTCTGTGCTCCAACTCTCTTTGAATCCAATCAACTTCCTATCAGAGGTATAAAACTATAAATTTCTAATGTATGCATATATATATATATATATA
>Ga0123340_1000691_pt1 | contig 24414 bp, 17 predicted proteins | sample SirMexnodulemix_FD_89961 | JGI IMG/M metagenome (GOLD analysis project Ga0123340, IMG submission 89961) | Root nodule microbial communities of legume samples collected from Mexico - Siratro Mexico nodule mix | ecosystem: Host-associated > Plants > Roots > Nodule | place: Mexico: Nepantla...
ATATAATTTTATAGACTAATTTAATGTATTGATTTAATTTTGAAATTTAATAATATTAAATTTAAAATACTCCAGTGACAAAAAAACTAAAGGACTTACATTAAAGCATGCAAATACGGATTAAGCCTAAGTCCAGTTGTAAAACTTGGATCGCATTCGTAGTTTTGACATGAGTCCCAAAATAAAAAAAAAATGAAAATTTAGGATTAATCTTTTTTTAGAATTTAATTTAAATGTGTTATTATGTTTATGTTTATAAACATTGGAATTCGATAAGAAATGACAAGTTTTTCCGTTTACAGTAATAATTATAATAATAATTTAAAATATCATATTTACAACATTTTAATTAGTTAACAATTAGTTTTTAATAATACAGGAAAAATATTTGTTGGCTTAAAAATATTTTGATCTGTCATACCAGCAGTGTCCGTATTTCGCAGTACCTATGATTATTCTTTAAGCGATTATAATATAAAGTTTTAGTTCAATAATGAATGATAAATATGTAATTTCTTAAAAAATTATAAAGAAGAAAATGCATTTTAAAAAATCACATTAAAACGCAACGCATTAGGTGGTGGTCTTAGCCACCCCTACCCTATCGAACGAAAATTCACACAAAATAAGCGAAACGCGTATTTTTGGGTAAAAAAAATTACAAAAAGCAAACATTGAGTTTTTCTCTACTCTTTTTCCCCTTCTGTCCTCTAATTTCCGATCAGTTCCGATTCTCATAGCTAGGGTTTCGAAATCCACCACCGCACTTTCTCCCTATAACGCACGATCGCGATGCAGCTCTAGGGTTCTTCCTCTCTCCGCACTCGCGAATCTGAAATCTCGATTATCGTACATGCCATCGGTGGTGAGCGGAAGAAGATGTATAGCAATTTCAAGGAGCAGGCGATAGAGTACGTGAAGCAGGCCGTGCAGGAAGACAATGCTGGAAACTACGCGAAAGCGTTCCCTCTCTACATGAACGCCTTGGAGTACTTCAAGACGCATCTCAAGTACGAGAAGAACCCTAAGATCAAGGAAGCCATCACGCAGAAATTCACCGAGTACCTGCACCGGGCCGAAGAGATTCGGGCCGTCCTCGACGACGGAGGCCCGGGACCGGCTTCTAACGGGGACGCCGCCGTCGCCGCCAGGCCCAAGACCAAGCCTAAAGATGGTGAAGGTGGCGGCGATGGGGAGGACCCCGAGCAAGCCAAGCTCAGGGCTGGGCTCAACTCGGCCATCGTGAGGGAGAAGCCCAACGTGAAGTGGAACGACGTCGCAGGGTTGGAGAGCGCCAAGCAGGCCTTGCAGGAGGCTGTGATTTTGCCTGTGAAGTTCCCTCAGTTCTTTACTGGTGGGTTCACTCGGTTGTGCGAATCCTGAGTTAGAATGAGTTGCATTTTGTCTTGAGAAGTGTAGCGAGACTTTCTTGTGTGGAATTTGGTTGAATGTTTGATGTGTTTCCCTGTGGTTTCTTTTTCAGGGAAAAGACGACCCTGGAGAGCCTTTTTGTTGTATGGACCTCCTGGAACGGGAAAATCTTATTTAGCCAAGGCAGTTGCAACAGAAGCTGAGTCCACATTTTTCAGGTAAACTTCTTGATTCTGTGATTTAAGTGAAGGATGGACTTTAAAGAACTGAATAACCTTTACGTCTGGTGTTTACCAGATTACATGGAAAACCATTGGAATGAATTCTTATTCGTAAGCAAAAATATGCATGTGTCTCAATTTCCGCATTGCATACCTTTTATAGGCATTGAGACTTGAATTCGAGGGGGCGGGGAAGTCTTAAAGTAAGATTTTATAAGCCATATTTTCCATGTCATGCATCAAATTCATAAGTCATAACCCATAAAGTAGTATACAACTTAATAATTATAGAACACAAGTACACAACACGTTATCCGGCACAAAACACTTAAATACCAAAAGGCAAATAGTAATATCCTAATACAAGACTGTATAATCTAACAAATGTGCTTGCATTATCATCATGAAGATCTACTGTTTGATCCTCATCTTCAACTTCATCTACTTCGCCTACCTAATTCCCCATGTCGTGATCACCAACTATATCCGCTCCAACTTGGTCTTCAGCCAAGTTGTCATCTCCATTTCATCTTGATTTGAAGTACTGAAATACTTGGTGCCGTGGTCTAAACCTTCAAATTCATCATCATTTTCTGCTCATCATTAGACCAAATATTAGGAAGATCGAACTCTGGAGTTCTTCTAGCTTACTTCTGCTTACTCAATTTTAAACTAGCCGTGATAAAAGCATCAGCTGTTGTCTTTGCTTTAAGTGGGTTCTTCTCTTAGGAATTTGAACATAGACTGGTAGTAGGTAAGTCTAATTCTTAGAAAGTAGACTTAAGCCTATCTCATCCTCATACAACCGGTTTGTAGATGAGGTTTGCACCCTATATTTCTAGTTGATGTAAGATCTTCAACACACCTCCTCCTGACGTCACCGAAGATTGAACATCTCAAGTGTGGGACTAATTATTTGTAGGTGATTCTACGTAGGCATAATATCAAATGATACAATAGGCCCAACAAACTTCACTTTAATAGACTTTAATATTATTTTAGAAAGTGGACTTTAAGTCTAATTCAATTTCATAAGATCGGTTGTAATATGAATTTGCACCAACTTATTACTATAATTTGATCATATGGTTAGTTGATGTAAGATCTCTAAAACTAATAAATACATTACAATTCATATTCCACATTTTAAAAATATTGTCATTTGTATTACTTCTTGCCCCGAGGAGCTGCATGTCATGCTTAATATGTGATTGGTAAATCTTTTGATCTCTGGATGGCCATCAAGCATCTCGAGGCTTTGTTATGTGGTACACATCACGGAGTTCAAAAACACTATTCCTTTGGGGGCTGTTAACCAGAAATTTAAAACTGGCCTTCCCATCTTGTATGCCCGTCCATCAATGATGATTGTGCAACCACTTCCCATCTTGTATGCTTTACGTTCTTAATGTTAGTAACCAAAATGTTAAGATTTGCCCTTCTCTTGTCAGTCACAAGTCAGTCATTATTGTGGAACCACTTGCTTCCAAACAATTTTATGTTCTTCAATAGCCTCCAATGTAAACTTCATTTATTGTTTCAAATACTCTACTCTGGTGTTATGATAGGACAGTGGTTTAAAAACCTTTGCTATGGTGCACAATGAATTAACATAATAGAGAATTCTTCACTTCTAGCCACATTATGTGGCACTTCTGTAGAAAAACCTTGCAATTGCTTGACATGCATTCTCTCGTGTACCCTTCTTAAACATGGTGTTGATTGTGTCTTCGGAGCTAAATGCCTTTTCTCATGAAAAGGTTTATGATTGCAACAGTCTCAACGCCATCCACTTCATTGTTCTTTTTTTTTCCCCTCTTTTCAGCTCTGACAGGCTCCTTTACTATTGATACTTCTTTGAAACCAGACACAACCCCCAATTACTCCATTTTCTCATATTTTGGAGCAACTTTGCAGGGTTCAACATTCTGAATTGTTTGAGCAAAGCGATGCTTAAACCTATATATTACTCCAGTATATACATTTTGACAGCATATGCATTGAAGCTTTGTAGTGCTTGCATACATCCATCCCACATCAGACCTGCCTTCACGAGCAATACCAGTGAACAAATTTATAAGACTTAAGCTAGCAGGAGCATCCTGCACCAGTATTACCACCAGCGCTTTAGCTTTTACCAGCCCCACTGGATTCATGGTCATTCCAGCCCCTTGTGAAGCCATCTTTACTTTAGTTCTGGACAAGGTGACTGAGTGGTATAGGAAAGATGGTGTGTGGGTTAACAATAAAAATGTGAAAAAACGTGTGGGGTTCGAACAAACACAAACAGCAAAAGCCAAGAAACAACCCAAACCAGTACATCAAATTGAGGAAGAACAGCAATGGCTAAGATGGAGGAAGAATGAAAACGGTTTAGATGGAGGAAAAATAACGTCTGGCTCAGATGAAGCAGAATAGTGAAAAAGAACAGGTATTAGTTTCATAGGGTTCATACACATACACGGAGAAGAAAACAGCACGATAGACTAAATTTAGTAGTGGGTCAGAAAAAATGAACTAGGTCAAAACTTTTTATCAGGTCTGTCACGAGGCATCATAAAATGGGTAAAATCCTTCAATTTTTTAGATTTAAATCACAATTTTACCTCCTCACGATTTCATGTGCAAATATTGAATCAAACAGAGGCATTAAAATAATCCGAATTTAGTTGCCATGGTTGAATTCTTTGGTAAGCAATCTTTTAGGACGTTCTCTATCAGTTAAGTATCCAAGTACTATTCTGGTTCTACCATAACTGCAGTTGCATTTGTAATAATACAAATGAAAAATAACCATAAAATTATAAAAAACTGCAATATTCCTATATAGTCTTGTTTCTTGTCCTCTTTCATTTTTGAATCTTTTGTTTGCATAAGTTAATTGAAGTAAGTAAAATAAAAATTATTTACCGTTTGGTTTAACACTTAAATTTCTAGAATCATGATAAATGGTGCAATACTTTTTCCCATTTTTGTAGCCTTTAGAAGATGACACGTGGATAATTGTAATTTTCTTGTAATTCTTGTTTCCATTTTCTCTATACTTTTCTTGGCAGTAGTTCTATTCAGAATTTGAGATATGTTTGATATGATATCTATTCAAAAATGGCCTTTTGAATTGTTGTGAATGTAGGTCCATAAGTGGACATGTTCTTCTTGCACGCATTTTTAACTTTTGAATTCTTCATCAGTGTTTCTTCATCGGACCTTGTTTCAAAGTGGATGGGTGAAAGTGAAAAGCTGGTTTCAAATCTTTTCCAAATGGCTCGAGAAAGTGCCCCTTCTATCATATTCATTGATGAAATAGATTCCCTATGTGGTCAGCGTGGGGAAGGCAATGAGAGCGAAGCTTCAAGACGAATTAAAACAGAGCTTCTGGTTCAGATGCAGGTATTAATTTTAAGAGTTTGTTGGTTTACTTATGAATTGCAGTATTGCATATGCACAACAAGCTGGCAAGTTGCCTTAGTCCCAGTTGTATAGCCATATATGTGGAACTGTTACTAATTTAGTTTCAAATCATGATGAGAGAACGTAAGTGATTTGTTAAATGCTTTGATAAACCCTTTTAGTCAAAAACATGTATGATTAATTTTGATAAGTATTTCCTCCTTGGGCTATGTCCTTGCTTGGCTGGATGCTTATGCATGCATCTTACATGCTTAATTTTTTTTGTTGGTTTGAAATTAGACAAGCTAAATCTAGCTGTTTAAAACAATTCAGCTAAATTTTCATGTTTTTGCGTGTGAGTAGGCATGTTAGTTGAATAGAAAGATTGAGCTAGTTCATATTGGCCCTTGCTACTTACTGGTTTTTGGGTCTTCAATCCTGTTTGAGAGCATATAACTGTAACACTTGGAACTAGCTCTAATTCTATGCTTTCATTAAACCTATAATCAGAATGTTATTTCTCTGGTGTTTTTCTTGTTCAAAGCAGTTCTTCACAATTGCTAATAATTAATTCACCTTAGATTTAAAGTTGCCCTGGCAGTGTACTCAGCATGTCCTGTCCTGTTCTTGTTTGATGAAATGTTTGCACTTCACAAATAAAGTTGCATATTTTCAAGTGTTCTCTATCTTATATCTACGTCTCATTAAAGAAATTCTAGGTTCTGTTCTGTTTTACACTGCTTCATTTTAAGCTGAACTCAGCAGTTACTACTTTGTATATCTGTATTTTTATTCTCTCATTTTAATTAACTTTTTTGCTGTTAATATCAGTGATGCTTCCAACATTTTTGATATATGTTCTCCTTTTTTAGTTCTCTTTATTCAATATAGTTTATCCTCTTGCATTGTAGGGTGTAGGACACAATGATCAGAAAGTTCTTGTTCTTGCAGCAACAAATACACCATATGCCTTAGACCAGGTCAGACAGAAATGGTATTTGTTTATGCAATCCCGTATAGAATTAATACTATGTTGTTTTAACTAGTCCACTTGTAATTGCAGGCAATAAGGCGACGATTTGATAAGCGCATATATATTCCACTACCGGATTTGAAGGCTCGTCAACACATGTTCAAGGCAAGTACAATGTAATTTGATTATTGAATGGCGGATTTTGTTGTGCTATATAAATATATGGGATTAACATTCTATTTTTTCGGGCTTAATAAATTGAGCAGGTGCATCTAGGAGATACTCCTAATAACTTGACTGAAAGTGATTTTGAATACTTGGCGAGCAGGACAGAGGGATTTTCTGGTTCAGATATCTCTGTCTGCGTAAGTTTGGCTTTTATCTGAAATGATGGTTTTATTATCTTATAATGAATCTCGAGTAAAAAGTTTTTGGATTTCCTATTCAGGTAAAAGATGTGTTATTTGAACCTGTTCGCAAAACCCAAGATGCGATGTTCTTCTTTAAAAGTCCCGAGGGTATGTGGATCCCGTGTGGACCAAAGCAACATGGTGCTGTACAAACCACAATGCAGGATCTTGCTACAAAAGGACTTGCTTCTAAGGTATTTAATGTGTATAGTAGGACTGTTCCAAGTGTCTTCATTTTCTTAATGATAATTGGAGAAGTTGAGTTGTCTTTGGACGAGCTTGTTATATATCTAATTGAAGCTGGGAAATGCTTACTACTTTGAAACTTACTGCAGATCCTTCCTCCCCCTATCACGAGGACAGATTTTGAGAAGGTACTCGCGAGACAAAGGCCTACAGTAAGCAAAGCCGACCTTGATGTTCACGAGAGATTCACGAAGGAGTTTGGAGAGGAAGGTTAATACTGATGGAATTTCACTCTGAAGGGTCCACGCTGGTTTCAAACATATTGTTATAATCTGTAATTTATTTAGCTGCTGGATCAAATGAAATGCATCTTTTTCATCTTGTTCTGGGGGATGCAAAGGCCCCTTTTGTATTTTGTACCGAGGTGGATTTTATATAAAGGTCGATACTCATTTTACTTCTAAATTGTGTATAACAGCATCTGAAATGATTTGAAAAAATAACTAGTGTGATTCTGGCTTCTTATGTTTGTCTGCTTTGGATTTAAGATAGCCATAGATTTTAGTGTTTTTGTAGTTTCGAGACGGATCAGATACTCTGCAGATATGTTGCAGTAAATGACTGCTGATGGGACATACGAGACTCATAATAAAAGATGCCATGTCGATCAGGCCTTCGACTTAACATGAACTTTTTTGATTAGTTTTAATGATAGAATGGTTTTTTTATTCAACTGCATAGTTACTCTTTATTCTTGTAAAAGGCCATTGTCTGTGTGCCATTGCGGTTACATTGTAAGGTCACATCACAGCTATTGTTTGATATTTTTTTCCACTGGACGTTATCAGGATTTTTGTATGACTGAATCAATCAGCAAGAGTTATTAATTTTATATGTTGCCATGGTCGCTGGAATTGTGAGTCAGGGAGGGGCATGTGAACTGTTAGTGGAGTTAGTTTAGCTCGTTAAATGTTCGATCAAGTTTATGTAATCATATGGTTTAGACGAGATTTTCTTGAATTTTGTAGTTCAAGGCTTTAGAGCTCTGATCCCTGATGTTTTGTTTTACAAAATTTGGCCTTTCGGGTTATATTATGTTGTTGATAGAGATTAAACAAGATCGCTTGAAGTTGATAAATGGTCAGAAAGATTACAGTGCATTGGGATCAGACTAGTAAGTTATAAACACATGCATTTGCAACATTCGTTTTATGGGTAACAAAACGAATGATATGATTTATTCTTTAAGATTTATTATTTATAATTGTTACATGACTTGTAGCATTTTGTTTATATTTAGAATATTTTTCGTATTAATTTAATATTGAACTATAAACACTTGAAATAAATATTGAAGAAGTCTTTAGCGACTATAAAATTTGAAGCATCTTTAAAATTAAATTCTAACTCATTTATGGCGTGATTTAAATATGCATATTATTGTCTTTTATTGGTGCAGGAAGGAAAAGGCACGCATGCCCTCTTAAAATTTAGGATATCAAAGCAATCGTATTTTAAATTTTGATTTCTGTATTCTTTTTTCAAATCACATCAATTATACTCTTCCAATTACCTAGTCATGGAATAAAGACTCTGCATAGTATCTTTTTATTTTTCTTTTCATATTCTTAATTACTTTCCCCCCCTTAATAAAATAGTTAGAATATTTTTAACTACATTTATCTTTTTTTGTCAAAACAAATGTATATATAAATTAATTAAGTAAAATATATAATAATAATAAAATAAATAATATTATCTTAAAATTTTAAAAACAGAGTTAAATAGTAAAAAAAATTCAAAATTTCAACAAAATTGTTAGAATTAAAAAGGTTAACGTGCAACTGCCGATTAAGGGTAGATGGAATTATTGGCTAGAAACTTTTTCAGGCTTTTCTCTGAGCTAGTTTGGCAAATAAATAACTAAACTAATCATAGCAGGAACCGTCAAGCAGCAAATTTTGTAGGGACTTTCAGCATTCCTGGAATCAACCAACAAATTTAGCAATGCTATCAGCACTTTACCGTGGAAACGTTAAACGTATATTTTCTAAAATTTCTGTCAATCAATCCTCTTTTCTTAGTTCAATAGTATCTATAATGGTCGATTCAACAGTGGAGAACCAATATCATCATACTCATTGCCATAATCTACCTCAAAAGTATCCACAAATAGCTGGAATTTCAATGGCACTCTTTCCTTAAAGCTGCCATGAGAAAATTTATGCCTTGGAGAGGCTTCATGGATTATCTGGAAAACAAAGGTCTGATCCACTAAAGAATTTTCGAAACAAATAAAGCATATTAGTCCAAACATCACCAGTAGTCTCCACATGAGCACAAACCATCTTTAAAGTGGTGAAATCGGTTTGAATCTCTAACAACAATATATCTCTGTTCAATGAGTGATACTAACTTAATAAAACTGTGGCAATCTCCACATACTCTAAGATTCTTCACAATCTGGAGAGGAACACCAGGAAGTGTAGCTATTAAGCCAAAGGCAATGGCAAGCCTTTCACTATGATGAGAAAGAATCGTTTCTTTTTGTTCATCTTCAATATCATGGAACACATAATTTGTATCAGGCTGATAACCAGCATCCCTCAACCGCATATTTAACTCTGAAAGTTTTGAGTAAATATGGTCTGACAAAGGATGCGACAAATCACCGGCCAAGAATGAGTAAGTCTTGTTTTTCACCTCAATCCAACTGTACCCAGGTTCTTTTTTCACTTTTCTCTTATCCATTAGTTTTCTCACATTGACTTTCTCTTGCCAGTTTCCTGCAGCAGCATACATATTTGATAATAGGACATATGCAGCTGAGTCTTGTGGTTCGAGTGCAATAATTTTTTCAGCTGCAAGTTTCCCAAGCTCTATATTGCGGTGTACTCGAGAAGCTGCCAAAACAATGCGCCACACGGTTGCAGCTGGTGGAAATGGCATCCCATTTATGATATCCATGGCTTTCTCTATCATCCCTGCTCGGCTATATAGGTCAATCATGCAGGAGTAGTGCTCCATTGTTGGATTAATGTGATGATCATTGATCATTACATTGAAGTAGTTTTGACCTTTATCCACTAAGCCAGCATGAGTGCAGGCAGAAATGACACCAATGAATGTTATAGCATCTACTTGCAATTTTTGTCTTTGCATCTCCTCAAATACCTCTAATGCTTTCTTTGCCTGGCCATGTTGGGCATATCCAGAGATCATCGAGTTCCAAGAAACCAGGTCCCTCTCGTTCTGTCTTTTGAAAACTTCATGTGCACTATCAATATTGCCTCTCTTTGCATACATGGTAACAAGAGAACTACTTACACACAGAGCATTATTATATCTCAGTTTAATTGCATATGCATGAAATTGTTTTCCTTGCTCTACTGATGCTGTAGGAGCTGTACAGGCATTAATGATGCTGCAAAAGGTAAATTCATTTGGTTTAATCCCCTCCCTTGTTAATTGGTGGAAGGTTTTAACAGCTTCTTCAGTTTCTCCTGCTTGGGCATATCCTGCTAGCATTGCAGACCAAGCTATTACGTCCTTGGCTTCAATTAGTTCAAAAACTTTAACCGCATCATTAATAATTCCTATCTTAACATAAGCATCTAAAAGAGCAGTTCCCACTGAAGATGACTTCTCATAGTTAGTTTTGATGACTTCGGCATGTATTTCAGAAATGAAAGCAAAATGTTGCACAGTAAGGATGGCAGAATAAGTGAAATGATTTGGTTTGACACCTTCACTCCTCATCTGAGAAAACAAATTCACCGCCTGGTCAGTGCCCCCATTCTGCAAGTAACCACTGATCATCGCAGTCCATAAAACCACACTTTGAACCCCCTCCATCAAGGAGAATAAACTGAAGGCATCATCCATTTCCTTGCACTTAGTCAGTGCTACCATGAGTGTTGTTAGGACCTTTTCATGAGTGGAAAACCCACTCTTCAGACTCTTACAGTGCAAAGCTCTTAACAACCTCAACTCTTTAAGGTTGGCACATGACTTGATAACAGATGCAAATGTGACGCTTGTAGGCTTAGCCCCTGCAAATAGCATGTTGTTAAATATTTTAACAGCTTCCAAATGTTGTCCATTTATCTCATGTCCAGCAATCATACTATTCCAAGAAACTGAATCCTTGTTCTCCATATTATAAAAAATAGCTTTAGCATCTCTTAACATCCCTGACTTTGAAAGCATACTAACTAGAGAGTTGCACACAAGTTTTTCTGCAACGAAACCGAGCTTTACAACCAAGGCATGAGTTTGCATTCCTACAGCAACCACGCTCAGCTTGGTCAAAGCTGGAATTACACTAGAAACAGTAAAATAGTTAGGCCTGTATCCCTCAACTTGCATCTCATAAAACAATTCCCACACCTGATCGTTAAACCCATTCAATGAATAACCTGTGAGCAAGGAATTCCAGGACACCACATTCCTGTCACCCATTTCATCAAAAACTCTCCTCCCATCTCTAACATTGCCATTTTTCATGTACATATCAACAATAGCGTTTCCTACGCTAACATCGTGCACAAATCCACACTTGACACACTGACAATGCACTTGTTTACCGACAGTCCCATCAGAGGAATCAGCACAATAATCCAAAACATAGCACATGCCTAATCTATCAGGGGATAAACCTGAACGGCAAAGGGAGACAAAGAGGTGGAGGGCTTCTTGGGATTGTTCATTGCGAAAGGAACTGAAGACCAACCGGTTATGTTGTTTGAGGTCTCTAATGGGAGTTTGATCGAACAGCTGTCGTGCAATAGGAGAGTCAGTGTCCCGTAAAAGGGTCTCTGAATTTATGGCAACAGCGTGGGATTGCAGAACAGGGTTAGAGTGACAGTGAAATGGGCAACGTCCAAGTCTGAGAATTGGGTTGGTAGAAGTGTTGGAGAGTGCCCTTAAAGTAGCATTCAGAGTCATGTTCTGTTGGAAAATTATTACTCTAAAGATGGTGGCTTTTTAGAAGGGTTTTTGTTTGTGTCATATTTTTAAGAAGTGACAGAGGTACGATGATTATTACGCACCATGATAATGGCTATGGTTTTTCTGTTGTTGTTGGGGTTCTTTTGTGGGGAGAGGGAGACAGTGACATGTGAACTGATACTAGGATAAAGCCCACGTGTGACTGTCATGTTCACACGACTTTAAAATTTAAATTATTTTGTTTGGTAATATTCTTTTGAAGAGATAAATGTATTATATATTTAATTTGATAAATAAAATTAAATTTATTTTTTCATATAATAAGAAATGTATACCATAATAAATAAAGTTTCATAATTTTAATTTTAAAATACTATAAAAGTAAAATAACTGATATTCAAAATAAGAATATAAATTCATAAATATATATACATTAATCAGACTAGGTCAATTCAGGAAACAGAATCAATTGAACATAGAAATGGGAGTGTTTCCTTTATAAATTTTATGCTTGTTATAATAAATAAATAATTTTTTTAAAAAAATCAACAGTAAAATAATTCAATAAAATAATAAATAAATGTGTTAATGTTAAAAATAAAAATAATTAAAATAATGATGTTTAATGTTGTTAATAAATAATAGTAATATAATTTTTAAAATTAAATAAACTAAAGAATATAATTGTATACCATTTTTCTTTTATCGCTCTTCCATAAAATCTTTTCTATTTTCAATTCAATATTTTTCAGTGCCATCAAATAACTTCTTATTTAAATTATCATCTTTATCTATCCTTTTGTTTATTCCCACCAAATGTACCCTTATACAAAACCTAAGTGGTCCCTTTTTTTCTTCTTTAATTTATTCTCAACTTGGTTATAGAAAAGACATTTTCTTTGAAAAAAATGCTATAAGACAATATATGTTAGGGGACCTCACAATGTATTATGGTCAATTTATTATAAAACTGATCTAAATTTTATATTAGTTTTTTTTTAAAATTTATTTTTGATGTATGTATAGATTAAGTTTAATGTTTTTCTAGTAACTAAACTTATTTCAAAAGATTAATTTTAATGTGTTTTGAAAATGAATTCAAAATATATTTTAGACTATTCAATGTAATTGACTTAAATTCATATTCTATTATTATACTTTGTTAACACTTAAAAATTAACAATAATTTTAATTTTAATCAATAATATTGTACATAATATATTTACATTGATATCAATTTAATGTTTTATTCCTTTTATTATTGTTAAATTTATATTGTATATTCACAAATTAGATTATTTCCACCTACCAACCTTATCTAGTGCTTTATCAAAATTTAATTAGGTTAAATTCTTAAACAAGTAAGTATTAAACTAAAACCTGACACTGGAAAGGAACATCACATCACACACATATTTATTTCGAAAAACACAGGATATTGCACACAATTTCTGTGTATTTGTTTACCAGAAATAATTGTAGTATACTTTCTTGCTTCTTACTGCTACTTACCAGTTAGAATCTGCTCATAATCTGCACATTGAAGGTTAGGGAATTTGAAGGTCACACTCATAAAGTAAGTTACCCATTTAATTCCACCACTACACCCATTGGTTTTTTTCAATCTCTGTTATGCTGTTGCTTCTTCTTTTTATTATTGTCAACCTTAAAAAATTGTTATTTTTTAGTCATTGGAATTTTAGCTAGATTTGACCGTTAAGGAGGAAGTTAATACTCGATCTTCTCCACCATCAACATCTTCACCTTTTAGGGTTTTTGCCCATTTACCCCCAAGCTTAGACCCTTGTTGTTCTTTTAGTTTTTTTTATTTTTTATTTTTTTAATTACAAGAAAAGATTCTTTCTTTTTTCATGGGTGTTCATCAATCTAGGTTTTTCACCCTTTGAGAAAAATTGCAAAGTTCTGAAGGTGGGTGCATGTCAAATTTCTGCCTTTTTACTGTTTCGGTTTCACTGTGCTTTTGGGGATTCAGAACCAGGAATCTGCGGGGTTTGAGCGTAGTGGGTGAAGTTCTATTCTCATTCCCCTGTTCCCAAATTCAAACTTCCTTTTTCTTTTGAATTTGCAGCGCAGAGTGGAATAAAGATAGTCTCTTTTGTGTGGAAGAAGAAACTTTACTTCTTGGGGAAGATGATAGCGGAGAAACCTAGTTGGGTTAGGCATGAAGGCATGCAAATTTTCTCCATTGATGTTCAACCAGGAGGGCTCAGGTTTGCAACTGGTGGTGGTGACCACAAGGTAAGGAATTTCACTTTCTTCGGAGCTCAATTGTGGAAAATTTTGAATTTTGGATGTTCAGTTGTATGATATTCTGGGAAATGGCTCCCCATTTTGATTTTGAGATTTTAAACTTATCAATACTGTATTTTTCGAATATGGGATTTTTTTACAAAATGTTAAATATTTTTCTTCATTCAACACTTACTTTCTGGTTAACCACTGGTTTTCAGGGTAGAGAGCATCTTTTGTCTCATATTTGTAAGAATAGCTTCCTTACTAGCTCGGCAGTTGTTTTTGTTTTAGACACAACTTTGTTCTCTAAACCAAGTTTTCTTAGTGCTTTGTGATGAACTGTTTTTTTCATATTAGAAGGTAAGAAATAGTTAATATCTAACATTAACACAGTGCATAGTGTCGGGTTCAGTTCAGGTACATATCTAAGGATTATGGGGTGTGTAGTAGTTGTGCTACAATTTATTGATTTCATTCACTTTTGTTTTCATAAGTTTCCTGTCTACCTTAACATCTCCTGTTTACTTCAACTCCCCTGAATTAATTTTCATACAATTACATTCTCAACTATGAATTATGCAGGTTCGAATATGGAATATGAAGTCTGTTAGTACTGACATAGAAAATGATGCCTCTTCTCAAAGGCTTCTTGCAACCCTGCGGGATCACTTTGGATCTGTCAACTGTGTTAGGTGGGCAAAACATGGAAGGTTTGTTGCATCAGGATCTGATGATCAGGTTATATTAATTCATGAGAGAAAGCCTGGTTCAGGAACCACTGAATTTGGCAGTGGAGAGCCCCCAGATATTGAAAACTGGAAAGTTGCAATGACTTTGAGAGGGCACACTGCAGATGTGGTAATGCTATTGCTTTTGTTTTTCAATCTCATTCTTTACAAAAAGTTTTTTCTTGTTTCAACCATCTAATTCCATTCTGACATTTGCTCTCATAATTGAATGAACTAATTTATATCATGTAAATGGATCCCTAGCTGCTTATTCAAATGCTTTTATGTTTTCAATGATCATCATTAACTTGGGATCTATTTCTCCATGCTTAAAGTAGGTGGATCTTAATTGGTCTCCTGATGATTCTGCGTTGGCTAGTGGGAGTTTGGACAACACTATCCACATATGGAATATGAGCAATGGCATTTGCACTGCTGTTCTAAGGGGCCACTCTAGTCTAGTTAAGGGGGTTGCTTGGGATCCTATTGGCTCTTTTATAGCAAGTCAATCTGATGATAAAACTGTAATTATTTGGCGAACTAGTGATTGGAGTCTTGCCCATAGGACAGATGGTCACTGGGCAAAATCAGTAAGTTTCTATTTTGAAATTTTTTTCTCATGAAATAAGCAACTCCATTTCCTAATTAATGTGTCTTCCTTTCAGCTTGGATCAACCTTTTTCAGGCGTCTTGGATGGTCACCTTGTGGTCATTTTATCACCACTACTCATGGTTTCCAAAAACCAAGGCATTCTGCCCCGGTGCTAGAGAGAGGGGAATGGTCCGCGACGTTTGATTTTCTAGGACACAATGCTCCTATTATCGTGGTGAAGTTCAACCATTCTATGTTCAGAAGAAATTTGACCAATGCTCAGGAAATGAAATCTGCACCTGTTGGCTGGTCAAATGGCACTTCCAAGACCGGAAGCAAAGAACCACAGCCTTACAATGTTATTGCCATTGGAAGTCAGGATAGAACTATAACAGTTTGGACTACTGCAAGTCCTCGTCCTCTGTTTGTGGCCAAGCATTTTTTTACTCAAAGTGTTGTGGATTTGTCCTGGTATTTCTCTTCATCTCTAGCTGTGGTTGATGGGACATGCAAATGTTGTATTTTTTTTCTAATTTATATTTATTTTGAATTGTTTTTTGTGTGAGTGACTCCTCTTTGTTGTTCTTTCTTTCCCTTTCCAAACAGGAGCCCTGATGGATATTCACTTTTTGCATGTTCCTTGGATGGATCTGTGGCTACATTTCATTTTGAGGTAAAGGAACTTGGTCAGAGATTAGGTGATGCTGAGCTAGATGAATTGAAGAGAAGTCGTTATGGTGATGTGAAGGGTCGTAAAGCAAACTTAGCCGAAAGTCCAGCGCAGTTACTGTTAGAAGCTGCTTCTGCCAAGCAAACAATTAGCAAAAAAGTGGTTTCTGATGTTCAGCAAAACCAAACTAAGGCAAAGGCTTATGCTGATGTGGTGGTTACTACAAAGAATGCCGAGCCTCAAAATGATGATGGCAAGAAGAGCATAGGTCCAGTTGGTGATGCATCAAACAAAGTTACAACCTCTGGACGGATTTCTAGTCCTGTTAAGCAAAGAGAATATAGACGACCTGATGGCCGTAAAAGAATTATTCCTGAAGCAGTTGGAGTACCTGTTCAACAGGAAAACATTTCTGGTGCAGTTCAGCAATCACTTGATTTTCCTATAGTGTCTTCTGATAGCAGAAAGGATACCCACCGAAATGTTTCCACTGATGATGGTGTAAGAGTAAGTACATTGGGAGGAGCACATGGAAGAAATACTGATTTAAAAGAGCGTTCAGGGGTCACTTCTAAGACCACAATTTCTGAGAGCCTAGTTATTGAGAAAGTTCCAGCTTCTGCTGGTGATGGAAATGTCAATGTTGACCAGTTGGGCAATTTGACAACTTCCAGTTCTTCAGCTGCTTGTAGTGGTACCCTTTCCATTAGAGTATTTGACAAGAAAAGTGGAGAAGATTCTTCACCTATTCTTTTGGAAGCACGGTCAAGAGAACATGCTGTAAATGACATTGTTTGGCTGGGAAATACATCTATGATGAAAGAAACAGAAATTGTGTGCTCAAAGGGGTCTCAGATACTTTGGTCTGATTGGATATCAGGAAAAGTCACTGTTTTAGCTGGCAATGGAAATTTTTGGGCAGTTGGGTGTGAAGATGGATGTCTGCTGGTATTTTTCTTTTCTGCATCTATATGCATTGTTTTTCAATACTAAATTTTTGTTAACATTTCTTATGTGTTGTGTGATGTGATTTATGACTGTATGTCGAGCTTTGGTAGTTGTACCCAAGATCCTTTATATTAATTTCTTTTAGTATTATTGAACTTAGTTGTGTTTTCTTAATAATACCCTCATTTTTTAATGGTATTAAAATTTGTCTCTTCTATTCCTTTCAAGAGTTTTGATCACATGTTTTATACTTTTTAGTATGTTGGTAGCATTGATCAAGTCCATTCAAGTTGTTAATGTGTGTGTTCCTTGCATGCATACCACTGACATGAACTTAAATATTTTGGTTGTATGATTAATAATTAATTAGAAAAGTTGCTTACACTTACAATATCCCATAATACAAGACATTGAGGTTGAAACCATAAACCAGTTGAGTGAAGAAAGATCTCTCTGTCAACACGTTACTGTTTGTATCTCAAGTTGTGTTCTTCTGTCCCTTTACTCCCATTAGCTTTTGGTATTCTGATTTGAGAAAAAGTATTGTTGAATTACTATTCTGATAAGTGCTTAAGTACTGTGTGACTAGCACTAATTTGTATATGGTGAGATGTATAGTTCAAACTTTTCTTAAGCTTGTAATACTACGTGCATAGTGTATTATTATAGCGGTGTGCAAGCTGTAAATCTTATTCTGTAGAAATCTCTAATTTCTTCTTTTCTTTTGCTTGCTTCCGAGAAGATTTATACAAAGGGTGGGAGACGAGCAATGCCTACCATGATGATGGGTTCTGCAGCAACATTTATAGACTGTGATGAATGCTGGACATTACTGCTGGTGACAAGGGACGGATCCCTGTACTTGTGGGATTTATTCAACCGAACCTGTCTTCTTCAACATTCATTGACTTCTCTAGTTTCTTCAAGTTCTAACTCATCTGCTAAAGATGCAGGTACCATGTACTATCTCCATTTGTTTGATATTATGGCCTCTTTCTAGCAGTTTATTTGTTTTTTCCTTATACAAGGACAACTTGCCCTGGTTTTCCAGTATTTTTTGTATTTTTTTCGGTGGCTTTATGTTGTCTTAAAACATACAATTTCTTTTCAGGAACCATTAAAGTTATATCTGTGAAAATATCAAAATCGGGTTCCCCTCTCGTAGTGTTGGCCACTCGTCATGCTTTCTTATTTGATATGAATATCAAGTGTTGGCTGAGGGTTGCGGATGATTGCTTTCCCGCATCAAATTTTTCCAGCTCTTGGAGTTTGGGTTCAGTTCAAAGCGGTGAGCTGGCAGCATTGCAGGTTGATCTTAGAAAATATTTGGCCCGGAAGCCCGGTTGGACTAGGTGTGTAGTGATCAGCATCTATATTAAACTTTCTCCAGACTATGAATATGAAAGTGAATTAAGGGGATGTGAAAGCTGGGATATATATTAGTATTTCTCCAGACTGTAATTTTCCTTGCTTCATTGTCAAATTATTATGCAGTTTACTGATATATCTGAAGAAATAGTTATGTATATATGCATGCTAAATATATACAACAACAACCAGGCTTATATCACTCATTGAGGTGATATACATGGATCAATCAATATGCTTGGGCTCTGAAAAAAAAAACAAATTTCTTGTGAAACCATTTGGAACCTTTTTTAGTTGTTTCTATTAATATTATATTCCTTTACCCCATAATTTGACAACGTTCATTTGATGAACATTTTTCATATTCAAGCCGCTTTGTTCTTTTCTCACATGACCTAACCATCTTAGTCAAACTTTTGTCATCTTCTCTTTCATAGGTGTGACTTAAACTTTTTCTTGGATACATTTGTTCCACGTCACCTTATATAAAATGCATGATCATGAAAGGTACCAGTGAGAAATACTCTGACAGTATCTTCATTGCAGAATCCCATCTGTCTTATTCTACCCTGTCTTCAATGAACTGTTTTTCATTTAACTAACTATTAGCAACAAAGGATTTCAAAGCATAAATAAATTGAAAAACCTTTAATTATTTCCTATATATATGTGTATTTATAATCTTGTTCATAAGAAAGGACTGTGCTTGTTATGTGTAGGCTTCTGTTCTCGATTGTAATTTTAACCCCTTCCCCCTTTTTGTAAGAATTCTGATGTTTTAAAAGAACACTTTCTGATCATGACTACCATGATACAGAATTACTGATAATGGAGTTCAGACACGTGCTCACTTGGAAACTCAAATGGCTGCTTCCTTGGCTTTGGGGTCCCCCAATGAATATCGCCAATGCCTATTGGCATATGTACGCTTTCTTGCAAGGTGCTATTCTTCTCTCTATTCTTTGAGATATCCTTCAAATACAAGTTTAGCACTTCATTGACCTTACATAAAACATGCAAATGCTTACATACACTTATAGTTTTCTAAATTTTATGAAAGTGTACTACATATTCTTCTGCTAAAAATCTTTTGATGGTGCTTTTGCTCAATCATTTAATTTGTATGATAATTATCCTTAAGATGAACGGAATGCAACTCTAACAGTCTTCAAGATTTTTTTTTTATTCGGAAGATGGCAGTTATATTATCCATGCAGGAAAATGTAGCCTTAAGTCTTAATTTTAATACTTGTGATTATATATATGCTTATATATTCTGTTGTCTTTGTGATTTTGGACAATTTCAGACTAAATTATAAAATTATTGCAGAGAAGCAGATGAATCTCGTTTACGAGAAGTCTGTGAGAGTTTCCTTGGACCTCCAACAGGGATGTTTGAGCAAATATCTTCGGGTTCAACGAACTTAGCATGGGATCCTTTTGTGCTTGTAAGCTTTTCTCTATCTTCATGTCTGTTTTGCTTGAACCCAGTTGCTATTGCTAATTATTAAAAGCGAGTCAATGCATGGAAGAGATTTGTTAGCTTGTCACAATAATTTATTTACCTTAAAACATGTCAAACCCAAACAAGTAATGCTGGAACATCTATATTGACCAACACAGCTTTTATCATTGTCAAACCAAATGATTACTTGATCTTCTCAGTTTCTCAAATGTTCTAGCTGAATCTTTGCAGGGAATGAGGAAACACAAGCTCCTTAGGGAAGACATTCTTCCATCCATGGCATCAAACAGAAAAGTCCAAAGATTGCTGAATGAATTCATGGATCTTTTATCCGAATACGATATCATTGATGCTAATCAAGACCAAACAAACCGCACAGTGCCGAGTTCATCTTCACCACCAACCAATCCAGTTGAAGGCAGTTCTCTAGCAACACCTCAGGAGCACACTGCTCCACCAAAATTGGATCACAATACCCAACTGGAAAAGGAGCAAGCAGGTTTACCTCCATCACTCTCAAATGAAGGCAATGCAGATACCCCTATGACAGATCAAGCTAACCAGGATGCATAAGGGTAGTGCTCAACTTGTGCATATAGGAGGCAATATTAAGGGTAGAAGTGTTTCAACAAGGGATGTTTGTAGTGGCATGGATGAAGCCAATTTCATGTTTTTACTTTCATGATGCATGTACCCCCCATAGGAAACATTGCTGATAGCTCTCCTTAAGAGTTGATCTCACTAACACACACTTACAAAGGTATCATGAGTTGTATGTTTGTTACATTTGTAGCTTCTCCCATCATCTTGGAGCTTGCTTCTTTGTATAATGTCTCAATTAAAGGAAATTAGAGTTTCTTTCTTTTTGGTTTGTAAGTTATCTAAACAAGGGTCTTTTCTTTATTGAACTCCAACAATATTACTTCACATACTCTTTGCTACAGAAAGATGAATCCCAAATTAAAAGTTTTCATTTTGATGACTTAATCCGAAATATACAGAGGAATTTGTTTTACACTGTGAAATGGTTCATTCAGAACGCAGGTTTTCCTTTTCTTTGAAGGCGACCTATGATCACTATTTCATTCACGTTGGGTTTTTGTTTGAAAATCCATTATTTGCCTTAATAAAAAGAAAGTGGTTTTAAACATATTTTTTCTCAAAATTAGTTTGTATAAAAGTTAATTTATAGAAACAATTTAATATTTTTTAATTTTATTTTGATGTGTATAAACTAATTATGGATAAATTTATTTCTTTTTCTTTTTATTTCCTAAAAGGTTGTATGAAATAAATTTAAGTAGTTTGGTCTCATTTGGAGTAATTAATTAAGGATCCAAAATCGACATTGAGTAAAAGTACTTCAATTTGTGTGTTTAAACATTCAACCATAATTCATAAATAGTTCAACTTCAAAATTCAATTATAATCAAAGTTGTTTTTTTTTTTTTTTCTAGAAATAGTTTTAAAGGTTGACCCAAGCACATATTGGTCTTGCGAACACCCCTTTGGGTCCTTTTATCATTTTCACACATGTTTGAGAAGAAAGGTAAATTAAGTTGAGCTATCTTGAAATTTAATTCAATTATACTTAAAACTTTATTGTTTTAAATGTTACACTTATTTATATTAAGATTCAATTATCATTACACTTCCCTTTTTAAAGAAAGAAGTTATTGAAATTATATTTTTACTAAAGAAAGGTGAGTTAGCTTTAAAAAAAAATCATATCCTAAAAGTCTACTTCAAATCTCTAAAAATGTTAGAATGAGTTATTAAAAATAACTAGTTTCACTAAATTTATTAAAATAATAATAATAAAATTATAACTCATTAGTCTTTTGGTATAAGTTAAAACTTTTGTAAGTGCCAAAAGTTAATTATAGTGATTATGAAACCGTTGAAGAATTAGACATAATTATTTTTGATTATGTAATTAATATGTACTCAAATAAGTATAATCTTTTTCATGAAAGATTTTGTTACATGCATTAGATTATGCATCCTAAGTAAATTGCTTTACTGTTATGTATGCTAAGTAAATTTTATGAACTTGATATGTTCATTTAATTCTTGAACACTTTTATTTTTTTTGAAAATACTTTTAGAAAACTGATGAGGAACCATTTAATCAATTAAAGAACCATTAATCATTTTTTTTATAAACTTTAGGCTCATCAATAATATAGATAATTCATTATGTTTAAGATAGAATGATCATTTGGATTTTTTTTAAATACACTGCTTACCCATATAATTGATTTTCACTTGAAATAATCGTTTAAATTGTTTGTAATTAATTTTTATATTTTAGCAAGAACAGTATAGTCAATCATCATATATAATAATAGACTAAATTTTATTTTTAAAAGTACACATATAAGAATTTCTTACAAAATAAAAAAGAGTTTTTCAAAAATACTCATTTACTAAAAGAAGACTTCAAAAGTAATTCAAGATTCTTTCTATTTTAGAAACTTCTTTCGAGTTTCACCAAATGAGCAAGTACTTAAAAAAAAGTCACATTTACGAGCTCTTTAGAAAAGGTTACACTTTTGGACTTGTTTAAGAATAAATCACATTTAGGTGATATCTTTATAATTTATTTACCTCATTAGTTGATTTGGTTTCCACATCTAGATTTGGTTTGATGATATAATAAACTTCCACCCTTGATAGTGTTTCTTTATAGGTTTTCAAAAATTTTCATATGGCATGCTATATATTGTTTGTGGTAAAGTGTATATATTATTGTTCTAAAATAGTAAAATAATCCATACATTAATTGAATTGAATGGCATGTAAGTTCAAGAAAAGTCAAGCAAGTTATGTTCTTTATTTCTATTATTTATTTATTTATTGCTGTGCTTTACTTTGTTGGTCTTAAAAGACTCTCAAAATTTTATCTTAAAATTTATTACTTAATAATTCTAGAAATATTTTTTTTTAAATTTTCAATTGAGTTACTTATTATATTCCACATAGATTATTTTACCTTTTCTTCTCAAATTTTCAATAAAATATCAATTTAAAAAAGTTATGTAAAGACAAAATTAAGAACATATACACAAAATTTAACGATTAATTTATGTTAATAGTTAAATTGACAGTTAATTAACATGATGACATATATATTTATTAAATTTTAATTATTAAATATTAATAAAGAAGTTGCATTAACATGTTATAAAATAAATTGATCTGTAAAACATAATATTTGGTAAACATTTAAGGTGTAGTACTTAACAAATAGTAAAAAATTACAATGATACACCTACTGGATGAAAGCATGTAAAGTTATCATTGCTCAAGTCACAGAAGGAAATTAATTTTGTTCAGACACTAGCTAATAGTTGTGGTCCTGTTCTTCTTCTTCTTCTTCTTTTTTCTCTTTCATTTTTTTGTCTTTTTCCTTGTTGCTTTGTTAAATCATATACTCCTTTCTTTGACCACCATTTACACTTTCTTTTCCAGTGAGATATTCAAAGTCTGCATCAATATGACAGAGATGGAAGGCATTTAACATGTATATAATCATTGCCTTGCTGAAGGGTAAAAGGGTTTGCATGTTCTTCCTTAAAGACCCAAACCACTTGCTTCCCAGAAACAACAAATCAAATAGGCTTCTTCTTCATGCATTTACTTCTTCCCAAATATTTTATTCATTAACTTTAAACCTTCAATAATTGCTCATCTGCACAAAAATCTTACGTTCACATGCAAGACCAAACACATTAATATTAGCATGCTCAAATCCCACTAAAGGGTTTATTATGGTAATCTCATTTTAATAGCATCACTTGCACCCATCTGCATCAAACAGTTTTTACTGTTTAAAAACATTCAATGAATTCTTTACTGTTCATTTACCTGCTATACTACAGTGTTGGACGGTTTGTAAACTAACTAAACGGCTGTCGACATACAAAATAATGTCATTTAGAGAGATAATTCTATAAAAAAAAAATTATTTAGAAATTAATTTTTAACTATTAATAAAATGATTTTAATTATGATTAAAATAATAATCAAAAATAGATTTTTCTTTTGTAGGGATTAGGTCAAGGTTTTTACAAAAGTTTATTATTAAGTTGAAAAAGTTTAGACTTTAAATCATTTTAAAATAGCTACTTTGTATGTATAGCTGCATTTTATCTCTTTTATTAATTGAGAGATTTTGAAAACTAATTTCCACAAACCAATCAAAAATAAAGTTCTCATTTTCTTTTATTTTTGCTTTTTTCTCTCTCTCTCTCTCCCTCCTTTGAGCATATTGCAGGGCATTATCCATCTGAGGACCAGAAGGTATAAATGGTGAGATAAGATACACATATTCATGTAGCAAGTTGAACTCACAGAAGTAAAGAAGATGATGGGTTTATGAAAGAATTAATTTTGGGAATTAATTGTTTATGGGTGGATGTGGTCCACAAGAAGATGCAAACATATAAGTTGAGTTCTATGATACAATGAAAAGGGATATGGCTATAAACCAATCCTTTTAATAGCCCATAGTGGCCTATGCAATGTTTTCAAACATTTGAATTTGGCAGAAGAAACAAAGTGCCTTTCCCACACCAAGGGTCGTTTACATTTGCTTCTATTTTTATTTTCTATTATTTTTGTATAAATTATATATTTTTTTCAAAATATGTGTATAAATCATTAATAACGTTTTTTTTTTCTTTATGTATGAAATCTTTGAAAACAAGAAACAAAGTAATGTCACAGTTTTATAATTTAAAAGTGAAAACAAAAAATGGAAAGATAAATAAATGGTCAAGTTTCGTTAATAGATTTATATATTAGTTTTCAGAGTGTATTAAATAATTCTAAAAGCTAATTTTCTAGAAATTAATTTATGGAAAATATATATTTTAAGAGAATAT
>Ga0123340_1000692_pt1 | contig 24395 bp, 14 predicted proteins | sample SirMexnodulemix_FD_89961 | JGI IMG/M metagenome (GOLD analysis project Ga0123340, IMG submission 89961) | Root nodule microbial communities of legume samples collected from Mexico - Siratro Mexico nodule mix | ecosystem: Host-associated > Plants > Roots > Nodule | place: Mexico: Nepantla...
ACTCAAAAAAAAAAAAAAAAACGAAGTACTCTAAGGATAATAGGTGCTATATTGGAAGTAAAGGAAAATACATTAATATAAATAAAAGAACATAAAACCAAATAAATAAAAAAACCCATAACTTAATCACAGTAAAAAAGGGCCTAGAACTTTATTTACAGGTAAAGACATGGTTTTCTTAAAATTCGCAAAAGGTACAGCATGCTAACATTCCTAAAAAACAAGATTAAGTTAGTTAGGTTGCCAAAGAAATATAAAACAATAAAAAAATCAGATGTTTTACAAAAATATGAACCAAAAAGTTATTACCAAATATAAAATGGAAAAGGCATCAGCATCTAACATTGAAGTTAAATTGCTATTCAAGGAACCTCATTTAACAGCGAAGAAATTTAGGTTTGGTTTCTTTTTTACCATGGTACTAGAGCTAGCGACTAATTGGTTTAGGGATTGAACCTTAATGCTGTCAATCTTACAAAGTTTCCGTTTAAAGCAGAAGTAATATTTTTCAATATAGAAAAGAAGTCATTTACTATGAACTGAGATCTCACATGTTGATGCACGTTGCAATTATACAAACCATACTTAATCTTGCAAGTTCAAGTGACTTTTTCACAACTAAATAACGAACAAGAGCTACTGTACTAACTCAAAGCTCTAACCTGATCCAAGTTGGCAAGACTATTTGGATCCTTGCTAAGGGTTTCATAGAAAACTCTAAGATTATCCCCAGCTGCAGTCTCTCGGAACTTCTTCAGATCAACAACATATAAAGCACTGCAAAAAAATGGAAGCAACAATCAGAGAACTGAAAGCTCCAACTTTATTCGCAAAAGAATCAAGATATAGTCACCAACCTAATATGGTATGGTTTCCCCCGCAAATGATCCTTCCAGAAACCCTATACCACAAGGTCAACATAGAAGTTAGCATCATATGCTGCATCTAACCCAGGAATACATGGACAATGGCTAGAAATACAAATGATATCAAAGAGATTGAAGTTCAACAAAGGCATTTACTTGTCTCCAAAACCGATAGCCATCCATCTCCTTATTGTTATCACAAAATGGGGTATATGCCAGAGGTTTTCCTTTTATATCCATGTCATAAAGTTCTCCCATGTCAGTCCTGACAACCTGATCAGCATCCACAAAAATGACCTGCAAATATTGATAGACTTTAAACACTTTTACATAGAAATTTTCTTTTTATTACCAGCATCATTATCAATGTCATGTGTGATGCATGTATCACCAGGACATTAAGAGAGCTAAACACAACAAAAAAAAAGTGAGGGATTTGATGTTGAAGAAAATCATGATACCTTCTCCAAGGACAGGGGAAAAATGACATCCAAGAATAAAATTTTATATGCCCAAATTATTCGCTGTTTCTCAGTCTGCTTATGCAACCATGTAGGCCATTTGTACGTGATTAGTTCACATTCAAAACCATACTCTTGAGCCATGCGAGGAATCAGATCCTGTTTGTTAAGACAGCAAAGCAAAATAGTTTAAGGAGCAAACTCATTAGTTCCATTTGAAAGTTCCTATATACAAATGAAAACATTGCGGCAAATGATGGGTGAGAGTATAACCTTAAAAGGAGGAGACAGGTAGTTCTTTATGAACCAGAATTTTACTGGACGTTGCGTATTCTTTAAAACACTTAGAATCATAATCTTTAGAAAGCGTTCATATCTGGCAAAATACATCAACCAAAAAAAGTGAAGATTGCATTTGTGATGATAGAAACTAAATAACTATATCAGCAACAATAATCTTGTTCCACTAGGTGATAAATACCTCTCTATCCACATAGAAAAAAAGGCGGAAGAGTGTGGTGTAGCATTCATGTAGAAGGGTTTATTTATTTCTGTTTACTCATTTTCAATCAGGTAAATCCATCAATACTGGCTTCTGTTTACATTTCTTAAAACTTACATAGGTCCAAAATCCTTACATTGAAAGGGTCCGAATACAGCCACCACCCTAACTCCTTACCTAACTGCCTTGTGACTACTCCCTCTGTCAAGTCTCCAAACAGCAGTAATTACACTGCCTATAGTGATTCTCTTATGACCATTATTAGCTAATATCAACTTAAGGCTCTAATTTCCACGGTCCTGCTCATTCCTCTTGGCATAAACCCTCCTTTACACAGCTTATACGGGTGCATTTAAGCATTTAAATTAAGAACTTATTTGATAAGCTTTAACCACAATAGGAATTTGAACACGAAACTTAATGGAATAAGATAAAAAGAGTTTATGGGAGATATAACTATTTTCATACGATCAAACAAACTTCCCACGAACTCTTCAAAATACAACCTATGTCTGTAAGACAATGGAGATGAGGAAGAAGAAATTTCATGAAGGAGCAGAAAACAGGCAATGTTTTATCATATTAAATTGATGCCGTGGTACACTTTGCCATGCCAGATACATGTAACAGTTCCATCAATATGCGTAAGAGATTTTGGATCAGTGAAAACATTTCTTAATTTCAAAATTCAAAGGAAACTGAAAAGGAATCAACAAGTGCCTCTCAGACATAATTAAAAGCAAATTATAATATCAATTTAATATAAGATAATCACTTACAGGTGTCCAGAAGCAATTGAAAAGATGTTAATAGTTTTTCCATGGCGCCCGCCCTTTACTTTCTCCTATTATGCAAAAAAGGTCAGTCAAACTCTGGGAATAATGGAGTAAGTAGAAGCCAAAAGTGGAAAAGCGAAGGCAATTAGACGGTTACAAAATACTTCAAAATTTACCAGTATGTTGATGATATATGCAATTGGTTGGACACGGGGTGGGAGCATCCAAAAAACATGTAAGGGATGACCCAAAATAAACAAATATTAACGCATCCAAAAAGCATGTAAGGGATGACACAAAATAAACAAATGTTAACATATTTATATAATTATAACCAACAAATTTTTGTCGTTTGAGTGAGTACTTTTAAACTATGGTAATATTTGAAAATATAAATTAAAAGAAAAATAAGTTATGGTTGTTAAAAAAGGATGAAATTGCTTATCTTAAGGAATAAAATACAACAGATGCCTTATTACCAATAATTTAGATATTTTATCTATTCGATAGGAATAAATTAAAGAAAAAAAAAAGATTTTTGAAATTGAGAAATAAATTATGAAAATAAATTAAATATTAATTTGATATGGTCTATCCAAATTTAAATGTACAAACTTCAAACTTAAAAATAAAGTTTTTGTAATAACAACTAGAAAAGTATTGAAGCATAAACACAGCGCAAATCAGATCTAACTTTTTATAACACATTACCAGGTTTGTTGTTAGATGTGCTTTTGAGAATTTCTAAATGATATTCTGAAGGAAAACTAATAAGAGTAAACAAATCAGTTCAATAGGGACAGGATGAAGAGACAGGAAAAAAAAAACTCACCGTTGCATCATTGGTTTCAGCAATTTTAGGTTGTTCATTACTACTAATGAAACCAGAGGCCCATTTCAATAAATTAGAATTCCAACCACTTCCCTGCAAAAAAAGAATCGAAGAAATATGTGTGAATTTGCACTTGCTTTTTCATTTAAAGATAACGTCTTCTTTCTTTTACTTTGACACAAATAACTTTGAAATAACAGATTTTAAATGCAAGAACTCACTTTCTTCGTTTCTTGAGGATCCTCATCATCATCAGAAAGCAGTAATTTCTCATGGTCCCTGCCCTTTCTTTTCACCACGTCCATATGAACTACTTTACCTCGTAAATCCCTAATAGTAATGAGTTTTGATGACTGTTTATTCTGAATTCCATCAGCACCTTCCTTAAAAATATAAAGCTCAGAACTTCTACCAGGAGCAAGCTGCAAGAGCCAAACCCCAGGAGAGACTTTCATTTGCCAATATCCAAGATTAGCCATCACAATGGTATCAACTAAATGGGGTGTAGTTTTGGTTCCAAGAATTAGCTGAAGACCTCGAGGAGGATCATGATCTTTCTCAGAGCAATGACCTAATATATGAATGATTGAAAAGTACAGCAAAGGATTCTTAGAATGTACTACTTGACAATTAATTTCTTATTATGATGATATAATAAAAGAATTACCATCCTATGTATTTAAATAAACAAAATGCAATTTTACCTGTGAGGACAAGAGCTTCAAGCTCAAAAACTGCTTGCAATGTTCTTGTGTCACCGAGGTTCTCAAGCAGAATGTTATCCAGGTCATGACTGCAGCATGAGAAATCGTAAAGAAAGTTAAATTTCACAAAAGTGGTGTTAAGAGATATGAGTTGATTACATTAAATAGGAAGATACGATATGATTTGGTAGGGAAATATCTTACTAAATATTTCTCATTATTAGATATTGATTTTCTTCTTCATTATTATTATTATTATCTCTTCTTTACTATAAATAAGAATACTGGTGTGTATCCAATACATGGAATTCATATATTCCTTCTCAATTTTTCTCTCCTCAATTGGTACCAGCATTACCATCCTCCGTAACCTGTATTATGACTTTATCCTTTCAACCAACATCATACCTTATGCGAATTATGAACCAACTCAAATTTAGAACCTTTAGATGCAGAGGCATACATCTATTCTTCTTTGCAGTATACATCATTTTAAGGTACAAGATAAGTGTTTATTCAAATTAATCACATGCTTCTATATTATCACGGATACGGGTCTTTTCAGGTAAAGTATAACATCAAACATGTTTGGAATAGTTTAACATTGAAGTCATTAAAGCAGAGATTATAGGTGAATTAAAATTTAAAAAAGAGGGAGGTCAATGTGATTTACTCCAAATCTGTCCTTTATCTTTCCCTACTACCACACAATGAATAGAAAAAAAGGAGAATCAAGAAATCAGTAAATTAGCATACAGTCTTGTAAATATGTAGTAATTCATTAGCTACCACCAACTAGCTCAATGTTTTCAGGTAATGTACAGGCTCAACTCTCCTAAAATGTTTAGCTGTTAGGTGGAGGCTCGGGAATGATAATATCCAATGAATGTTAAAGATAATACATACACAGCAATGACAGGCTCAACAAGCCAAGGTTCTGGAACATCAAGATTCATGGTGAGTGTCTTAGATAATGGCATGTTAGCAAAAAACGCTTTTGGGCCATTGATTGAAGAGTCAGCAATGCTAAAATCATCCTGCAAAAGTAATTAAACCTAAGAACCCAAACCTCAAATCTAATATGGAATTATCTACAAGCCGTAAGTGCAATATATACCATTGATGGTACTACATATCTGTAGTAGTTCTTCAGAGGAAGATCAGCAAGGGAACTCTGCAATGAAATGAAAAAAGGCATTCAAAATCAGTGCATCATGTAGGCTGTAAACTAAAAGAAAATATAGCTAACAGTAGAAATGAGACTGTTTTACTATAAATCTCAGTCAAAGGATCAATATAAGCCATATGTAGTGCAATGAGAGGAGGTTTATGATACTTGTACTTTTAAAAGGAATACAATTGTTCCCGGAGACAAATAAGTTTCAACTACATTGGAAAAAACTCAAGTCTCACAGTCAAAATACAACACACACACACACACACACACACATATATATATATATATATTATAAGTGGAGGCTCACCTTACAAACCCATTTTGTAAGCTTGAGTTAGACCTAAATCAAGTTTTAAGATGGTATATGAGCCTATCATAGCTCCATTAAAAGGGTTACTCACCATTTTATACACGTATCAAGCCCCAAAAGTGTTGGAAGTGAGGGGTGTATTAGGAAAAATCTAAATTCCACATTAACTATAGATTATGTCAAAATACAATATGTAAGTGCAGTAAAACCTAATCTAACAAACCCTTTCATAAGGTTGAGTTTAGGCTAAACACACTTTCTAAAACACTAAACCTACAACCATGAAGCATTGAGAGGCTAAGATATATATAGTCTTAATAAAGACAAAATATTATACTCTTAATTTAAATTGTATTTTCCAAATTTCATATAATAAAATAGGCTGTTACAGTTACAACATAGCAAATTTCGAATGTAGAATAAATTAGCTATTTCTGCAAGCTTAGAAGGACAGAAATGCAAGGAGTAAGCAAAATCATAATACCAATTCGGATAGAAGTAGCAATGCAAAAGGCCAACTGAAAAGGCCACAAACATAAAACATAATAATAGATGGTCTTGGACCTTAGTAAAACCAGATTTAAGGGGAGTTTACAGCTTACTAACGGAACCAACAACACTTTGGCTTTTGTATTCTCGAATTCCAGATGAAAGAAAGAGACAACAATTACAATTCTTTTTTCTATATTATTTTTATTCAAAAGGCCTAAGAAGACGGTTAAGGAAGGAATAAGCTGCATAACAGAAATCCAAAATGTTTAGAAAATATAAGTGGATATATAACTAGAGATATCAACAAACCAATGGATTCAGAACAATCCTCATGCTGGGTTGAATGTATTTCCACAAAACTCTTAGAATTCCAGACAACTTCTGACTGGTTGGACTTAAAGGATCGAGACAAGCATCAATGTGAATGCTAGAATTTTCATTATGTAGAATAATAGCACTGCACAAAACAATGGTATTAAACTATCAAAATGGTATAATTATACAGTTTAAACTTAAGTCAGCAGTCTAGACATGAATAAACCTTCAAAGAGTTATAAATTCAAGCAGAACTACATGCCTTTAATATTCTACTCATAGTTCTATCTAAAGTAACTAAACAAAATTACCTATGTTGGTCATTCAAAATCTCAAAACGGGCACTTTCAGAACTTCGCTCCCTCGTAGCCATTGAGGAGGATACAGCCATGACAATATCACTAATGAATTTGCTACAAAAATACACAAGGATAGATTAAAGAATTGTCATATTTTCTGAAAACAGATAAAGATTGGATAAATAATATTTGCAAATTTTATCCACCAATGGCAAAAAAAGGAAATCATATAAAAAATGCTTCATGGACTTCTGTAAGGATTTCTCAAAAGAAAAAAAAAATGACAAAATCTTAGCATGTGAACAAACTTTAATTTCAGGTATAACATATGAGGACTGAAAAGAACACAGACTAATAATGGGTAACAGCCAATCGAAGTGTTGTTAAACTTGCACTTGTTCTATACTACAATTTCCCTCCTAATGCTGGAATCACATTATGTTTGTCTCTAACTCATGCATATAGCTCAGAAGACCACATAAGTGAAATGTACATATGGGCCCCAGATGTAGTCAGATGTACTTATCGATGATTGTAGGTGTAGAGATGTTTTATGCGGGAGTTACCATTATTATTATTATTATTATAATATAATATCCTTCTTTGCTGAGGAAAAAAGACATATGGCCCCCACAATGCTGATCTGGATAACCTTTATGTGATTAGAATTGGGGTACGATTATTTGCATAGAGAAAATAATTGGAGTAATGTAATCCACATAGTCATATACTAAGAAATACTCTCTTTCATACCAGGCAAAATGTAAAATGAAAGTTTGTGATGGAGGAATGACAGATGTAACACCAAGAAATAACCATAGAAAACAGATCCAAAATAGATATTGAGAAGATCAAGAAACCTTGTCAGCATGTCAGGGTCTACATGCTGCCATTTTACTTCTTCAATGATTTCCAAAATGTGCTTTGTCCTCTGCTTAAACTCTATTGATTCAAGGAGAAGCAGATCAGCACTCAAAAATGTGCTTTCATCAATAGGATAAGTTACCTATAACACAAATGCTAAAGGTTAACCCAGGGTAACTGACACAGATCCTATCGTTGATGAAAACTAATCAAACTCGAATATCATGCACAGACACCATAGAAACTTAGTACTCAATGAAATAATCAGAGACCAAGACAATCTTACCCTTCCATTAGTAAAGACTGCATTAACATCAGTTTCAGACCCAAGTAGCCTATGCAAGAAAGTTCCCACCTGACAGCAAGAAGCTTTATTAAAGGATTTTATGATTACCAAAGAAAAATAGCCAGCAAAAGGCTGATATTGACTCTAGAACAGTGGAAAAATAAATGAAGGGGAGAAAGTAAGAGAAGCATATAATGATTTCTGAAAGGTTATGGTCAAATGAATACATGTAAAGGTAAGATGTGATTACTTAAATGGCAAAGCAATCAGAAATACCTTGTTCAAATGCCTTCTGACTTCATCAGCAGAAAATTTTAGGAGGGCGGATCTATAACCCTCAGATGGTAATCCATTGGCCTCAGCAAGCTCGCAGACCTTATCAATAAATGTTCGAGTGGCTTCAACATCCACAGCTGATGTAGGGAAGTACTTTTGCTGATAGATTAAGCACAACTGATCCAAGAAGTCTAACACATTCTTCTTATGACTGCATAAAACCATGCATTCACACAATCAATATAAAACCCTACTTCAACTTCAAAAAACAATTTCTAAAACTACAGATCAAGTTAATAAATCAATCAATTAAAAGCCATCTAATTCTACAATGAAAAAACAAACCTATATGAAGATGAAGTGATTTCAAAAACCTTCAAAAAAAGGAGGCTTAATGAATCTGTACTCCTATTGGCACTAAATAGAAGACCCATACGAGCATCTTTGGATCCTTCTCTCTGTTGCATGATGAGAAAAAAAAAAGTTAAGATTCCGAAGTACTAATAGGTAGGTCCAACTCTTGAGGTGTTCAGAGACAAGGCCTAAAAGGAAGAATGTTCAACAGAAATGCAAATCCATATTAACCAGATAATTTAAGCCTTGACGAAGTAAATGCAACCCACTCCCTGAAGTGATATCAACAGCAAGAAGATGTGTCACAGGCTTCAAATCATCCATTGCTGGGTTGCATACAAACAATCCACATGTTAAGACAAAAACAATAATGTAAGAATGAATCTATTGATTTCTAACACGTCAACCACTTACTTCCAGGAGAATGCAAGTACTCAATGTCATTCAGTATAGATTCCTCTCCAGAAAGAAATGCAGACAGAGATACGAACCTTGGTTTACTATCAGAAATAATCTACACCAAATACAAGTTGGTTAGTAAAATATCATTATAGAAGCTTCCCATAAGTTGCAAATTATCAAAATACTATACCCGAGGATTATATCGTTGAATGCCCGCTTCTGACAGGAACTTGTCTAATACATCAGTGTGAGGTTTTATTTGTCCAAAGTATACCTGCTCCTGTATTCTCTGAGTTTCATCATTCAAGGCATTTAGTAATGCGTCCTGGTAAAAACAATTGCAAATATATAAGTGGCAGAAAAACTTATTTTATTAACACTCTATTGTGACTGTTACGTTGACATCAATTATAGTTAATAATGAAAAGTGAGTGCTTGAAACAAAAGTTCCGCACACAAATAGAGGCAAAGTTAAATAACACATCAGGCATACTACTAAAATATATCTGGATCCTTCATAGTGTAGGATGCACATTATAGAGTAACATGAAAGCGGTTGATTGTTAGGACCAAAATTTAAAAAAACCAGTTACAAAGATTTTTGGGTTAGCTAACTTAGAAAAGCATATGTTGAAAAGTCACATTAATTGCCCTTTTCCTTTTTTTATAGTAATCCAATTTTTTATAAGAATTCCTCCATGTACTACGTTGTTTGAACTTTTCTCACCGGATAATGGCAGGGTAGGTTTTATACCTTAATGTGATGGATTATGATTTGCATATATTACATATAAAGTATTCCCCAGGTGCCTTGCTCGACTAGAGACGAACCTCACCCCAACCCCAAAACACCCATTTCAACCTTCTGAAAAGAGCAAGGTTCCAGTGGCAAGTGATGCAGAATGAAGACTACACGTAGAAAGAATTGTTATAGGTGGTGAGGTTTGGAGAGAAGAGAGAATAAAACGCTGGAATTCGGGATTTTGGTCTAACTCTTAAAATGAGATTAGCACCTCACCTATGTATTTTATTTTAGTTATATCAAGTCGATTTTAGACTAAACAATCACCCTGACTAGAGATTGAGAATTGAGTTATCTCCCCATTACTAGAGAAAACAAAAACGTGGAACTGTACAAAGATAAAAAAAAAGAAAAAGAAAAAAAGAGCTGTTTTGAAATAAGATATGGTAGAGGAAAACACTTAAAAAATAAGTACCTCAGTTGGATCAATAACAAGTCCATTCATCAACAGAGAACAATGAGTCTTAGACAAACCAAGCTTAAATGCAAGCACGGAGCTTTCTTGTGACAATTCCTTCAACTCTGACTCCTTCTCCAGCTTTAATAATATCTCTTGTGGAGGGGATTTTACCTTTGGCCTATCAAAAAATAGTGGGAATAATACAGATAGATATAAACAAGGAATGTTACCAAAAACAAAAGTAGAAGCATCGTACTAAAGAAATGTCAGAAGCGCAGTAATCAACAGAAAAGTCCAGCAAAACTAACAATATTGTTTCAACAAACGCCCCTTCAACATGGTGCAGCTCAAGATGACCATCATCTGATTCAGTGCGTAATTTGTTAACCTACAAAACAAACATGTAGAACAATGTTCTTTCACTTTAATTGCAAACCATACTAGTTCTAGATGACTCAAAATAATATGAACAAGGTATTGACAAAAAGCATATATATGATGCAGTCATGTCATTTTATCCATATTACAAAAAGTTAGTTAAAACTGGAACCTTGGAGATAAAATAGGTGCACATTGTATGAAAGCATTAGGATCATCTTGTTTTCTATGTTAATGGGGAGGGAGTGAAACCACTTCCAGGTTGTGAAATATCTGGACACTAGTTCCGTGTCCTCTAGATTTTAAATCCTTGAATTTATTACTAACTAATCATAAAGAAAAAAAATACACAGCTACAGAAATGAAACCCCCAAAAAAAACAATGTGAACAAGACGGGTGGCAATTCAAAATTTTGGATAAGATCAGGAAACTTGACAGAACCAAAAGTCTGAACTTAGAAAGGTAATTGCAAGATTGGTGGATTAGTATTCATGTGCAACATATAACCGCATCCTTCAGTTTTCTCCTCATATGTACTCTTCTGGATTTCAATCATGTTAGCATGTAAATAATTTAAAAGAAAATAAACAGTAAACAGAAGATAACTAACACTGAAGACAAAATCATACATTGCTTAAAAACTGAAAAGCTAATTGAGTGCCATGATTCCCCTTGATATAGCTGAAGAGACGTATAATCTGAAAAGTGGAACAACAAACATAATGCATTATAAACTTGACAGTAAAATTTCCTAAAAAACGAGCTTTTTGATGTTGTGTACATTTCTGAACAATTAAAGGTGAATTACCATATCAGATATATCCTCCTCAAATTTATTTCGATCCTCTTTGGCAGAAAGGTTCTCTAACTGCATGATGTATTTTGAAGAATACAGCACAATCCCAAATCTCACAGGAAAATCACTCTCATACAATGATATGATCATATCAATGGACTGCAAGGTTCCAAATAATAATGCAAGGAATGAGAGTTTTCTCTTGGAAAACAAAGTTACAAATAATAGTGCTAAACTGTTAAGCTTGGAAAAATAAACTTGCCTCAAGACCACAAATGGTTGCTGGGTCAAGAACAAAAACAGCATGGAAAAGATTTTTACGTATGTGACGCAACTGCCCAGGGAAGACCGGCATCAAAATCTGGAAAAACAAGAAAAGATTGTGTTCCAATGAAAACTTACAGCAGGTTCAAATTTGAAATTAATAATATGGTCCAGTTTTAAAATCAAGTAGTTAACCTCGTTTAGATTGCTCCTCCACCTTTTGTACTTGGCATCTTCTTCCAAGTCGTTGAGATAATGTACCTGAGTAGTACGAAAATCGACACGAAACATACTGGACTCTGAAGGAGGTAAAGTTGACAGCAATTTCCGCACAATGCTAGGAGGTATCTGCAATTACTGGGATCACAATTACAATCTAAATATATGCTAAAGCATCAAGCAAGAGAAAAGTATTTAAGTCAATTTCTCACAAAAGATACACACACGTGAATTTTAAAGATATGTAACAATTAAACGGAGGGATACAAATATGTACCAGTTAAATATTTATTCTTCAAGCAGCCAATTTTACCAACAGGAGCAATGTCATTAACTACTTTGTCCACATTTTTCTCAACTCTTCTTAGGTGACAATTGTTGATTACATGAAATGACATTGTATTCAGATGATACCCAAAAAGACAATTACTAAGGTAGGTTTGAGGAGGGGCAAGAGATGCAGTGCACCAGATCACGCCAAAAAAGAGAGAAAGGAATGTACTCCACTTCGCAACATACTGCCTAGTTGGCAGCAGAGGGGAGGGACATGCGAGTCCGCACTTTGGGTGAGACAGGCTGGAACTATTTGAGGTTTAGAAGAGGCTAGGCACTCTTGAATTGGTTAGAAGAGACATTTGCACTATCTTCATTTTCTCTTGTGTATACAGTCTTACATCATGATATCAGTCAACATAATATACTTGCCTCCCGTTTATATTCTCTCTTCTCTGGTACTTAACATATTTTTTTTTCATACTATTTAAAACTATACAAACTAGTAAAGTTCAAGTATTAGAAAGCAATGCAGCAGACCAAATTTCATGTGTCCATATTAATAACAGGGTCAGTAAACAAGTTAGCTAGAAATTAGTACAATAGTAAAAAATATGCCAAAATGAAGATTAAATGCCATTCACCTTCAATTTTGAGAACTGATCAGCCAACAACAGATCCTGATGAACCAAGTCAATCAACCTAAAAAAAGATAGAAAACAATAGAGTATCAACAGATTGAAACTTTGTAATTTAACTTTTAAGTTTTAAGACATCCATGTAAGCAAGTTTGAAACAAACTACAGAAAACCACAGTTATGCTTGTTTGATATCAAGCTTAACATGATTAATTATGAATTTCATATGCCAAGTAGGCATTTTGGTGCAGTTGAATATGCATTAACTTCTCAATAATCAATTGTCCACATTTACAATCAAATGACTGGGACAATATGTTTGGCAAAATGGTTTATTGTTAGGACCCAAAAATCAATTAAGAAAAAAATAGGAATTACATTGAGAAAGATAGAAAACAATCTTCTCTTGTAATGTATAATTGAGGAAAAAATGAGAAACAGTATAAATAGAGCAGAGCTCCCTCTAGAATGGTAAATTGGAAAACAACTTTAACCCCTTTTCCTGAGGAAGAATTTCTCCTCCCAGCGTGGCCAACATCTCCTCTCCGCCCTCCCTTTTTTTCTTTTCTCCACTCTCGAAATACCCACTGGCGCCAACTTCCTGGGTGATTCCCATATCTCTCTACCCATTCTCCTTTGGTCAACTGCCTGTTCTGTTATGCCCACCTTCTCTCTCTTTTCCGCTTCATCTGTTAACACATGAACACTTGATTCTTTCTTCACTCATACACAAGCAGGCCTTTTATTTCTGAGGCCCACTTATACCTTCAATTTCCCCACTCCTTCTTTTCACCCTCTTTTTATATACTTTCACTATGGACCTATCATTTATGAAAACTATAGAAGAAATATATAATACTGCTGTGTGTTGTATGTTCACACATTAGTCTTATTTATAATAATATATTAGGCTACAACAGAATTAACCATGATACACTAGAATAAATCAAATCGCTAAAATTGTGGCAACCGCATCCCTAATTTATGTAGCAAAAAGACAATATTTCATGTAATGTGAAGTGCAGCTTGATTGTCAGATAAGTTTTGTATCCTGATCATCTTCTAATTAGTTGTTGGAATAGTTGTCTAAGTCATGCAACCTCACTAAGAGATGCTTCCATAACACGGTATTCAGCTTCCTCGTTGGATCAAGTAACTATGTTTTGCTCTATAACAAAATCATATTTCCTCCTATAAGAACACAATATCCAAAAGTAAATCTTCTGTCTGATGGTGATTTGCCCAGTCAAGTAACAGGTCATTATGACATTGTCGTTAACTTCATACAATAGTCCTTGTTTTGGAGCGTTTTTGATTTACAGAAGAATAAGTGTGAAACATCCCAATGGGTATCATAAGGGACATTCAAAAACTAGCTTAGAATGCTAACTAAAGATGATGTCAGGTTAGGGGTCATTAACTTGTATATCCGTACAAGTTTACAACTCTAAATACAGAAAATAAGTTAATTCACTGTCAAACAAACTCTTTTCTCAATAAACGTAAGTAAACTTATCTAAATTTGCATAAACTCTTAAGTCAAAAAGCAAGTCAAATGAAGTTGAAATCAAATATAATTGTTGACCCCCAACAACCCCATAGTAACAATGTCTTATGCTACTCGTGCATTGTTTTCTAAGCCAAAATAAATGTAACATTTTACTAGGGCTTAAATTATTTGAAGATAATTCTTTTCTAAAATGTTTTCAGTTTAGGAACTTTGTTTAATTAATTTGTGTATGATTTGGTCATTTATGTAGTTTGATCAAATCTAGTAAAAATGTATTATCACATTTTATTTTTGTGGTTTGTTACTTACTTTACTTTATTATGCAGTTGAAATGCTGAATTATTAACGTTAAGAGTATTATCTTATGCATATATATCATTAATAGGTGTTTTCAATACTATCTTTTTATATTATGCGAATTTTTACTAGTTTGAGTCAAGTCTATGGAAGCTCTCTGAGTTTATATATCGACTCTAGAGTTTGACAAACATTGTTATTATTCTTGCTAAATAGTAATTTGGAGGCCTCAGGAATGTAAAATAAGCACAATCCAATAGCTACAACCACAATCCCACAACAAACTCAACAGTCTTGGAAAATCCGGTGTTTATTAAACGAGCACAACACTACAACCAAATAGTTGCTTAGAATCCAAAAAATAAATCTGAAATAATAATTAGTAGATTAAAGCACATAAAAGTGCAGAAAAGAAAGGCACTTGACCTCAATAACTAGCTATCTAAAATAAGGAATTCCAGTAGACAAATAAGCCACCTTAGATAGGTTCAATCAGAATAAATATAAAATGAAATATAAACGGACCTTGATCCAAAATTACCAAGCTTTATTCTTCACAACAACAGAACAATCAGAGAATGCAATAGCAATTTTTTCATATGAATATATTATGGAAAGAAACAGTAAACTCGGGCTACAACACAGTTGCAAGCATGAAGTACCAACAGCAAATAATATCTCAGCCTTATAATATGAATGATATCGGCAGGAGAAGAAAATATTACAGATAAAGGTCAACATCTTCAACATTGACTAAAGCACCATTGATAGCCATTAATGACTTGCCAGGTGGGATCATCCGCTGGTTTGCCATTATTTCATCTCGAACAGAATCATCAAGCTGTTGCACATCAAGTTCCATAAGAACAAAAAAGAATTACTTGGGAGGAAACTGACCTCTGCCTAAATTCAACGAAAGTGACAAGGTTATTTACTTTCATGCGAGACAAAGAAGAAACTATGTTAGGAAAATTTTGATTGATATCCTGCATTGACTGCAGAGGATCAGAGGCACGGACTATTCTCTGTACAGTTTGATGCCCTAGATCTGTTATCATTAAAATATATATTATTGCACAGATCATTATACGCAACTAAAATGAAAATAAATTATCAACAAATTTCAATCATCACAAAAAGAAAAGGTTACAGCAATACCTTTCAGTTCCCAAACATCAAGTGTATCTGATACAGTTGATGACAATAGATAATCCCTAAAAGCCATGATCTCATATGTTAACTCAGGCTTCCGCTCCTGTAAATAAACACGAACAGTTATATATGTGTTTGATTTTATCACAATTATTAACCTTAAATCAACAATTGCGAGTTCCCTAATGTACACCTTAATTTAGGGGAGTCAACTCCAAAAAGAAATATAGGTGACATTTTACAAACCAGAATTTTAGAGAATATGAATCCTCTGACTTCTTGGCTAAGATCTTCAGTGCGAGGATCCTCCAAAGTCACACCTGCAACCCACAACAGAATCAACAGAGGAATTATAAAAACAACCTAGTCTGTAATTATAGAAATTTCCTTGACCATTTTACTTTGATGAACAATGCATGATAAAGACCAAAGAATTTGAAAATCTTGGATTAATTAAAATTAGGAAATATTTCTTTCAATAATCTATTTCCAAAATCAACAATGAAATTTCACAGGATTATCAAACTCGAAAGGCCAAAGTCAGAACAACAGGAGTAGAAGTTGAGAATTAGGACATATTAACCTACAAAATGAACCAAAATTACAAGCAAAGGAAAGTAAGGCAAAACACAGAGAAGTTCCATTAAGGGGATTAAGTAAAATTGTTACCAAGCTCTACAAATGAAAACATCAAAATGATACACAGACATCAAAAGAAGAAATAAATACTGTCTAGTGTCTATAATGATATGACACTTCTAAAATTATGACCTAAGTTAAAAAATGAAAAGGACAATAAAGCAACTACAACTCATTGTCACCTACTTTCTAAAAGAAACTTGCTTCTACTTTCAAAATTCAAAACCTAATGGAGATCCAACCTTTTTTAATTGTACTGTCGTCCATGGCCTTATACTCCATATTCTTAAAAGCAAGTTCCACACCATAACCACCTAAGTTTACTGACTCGCTTGAACCAACAGAGCCACAGTGGCCAAAATTTGTTTCACATCCAGCTGGCAACACTGGTCTCAATATATAATTAACTTTTCCCTGAAAATACGTGGACAACATGTCAATATTTGCAAGGGAAACAAGAAATGTTTAGAAAAATGACAAGATTGTATTCTAAAAATTCAAAAAACGGAAGTCTTAATAGAAACAATTACCACGAAGGAACCATAAGCCCTTACAGTTGAAGTTACTAGCAGCAATTAAAATTATCCTCTCTTCGTACAATGAATTTGTCTTCTTATCAGAGAATAAATAACAATAGGAATAATGGCTATTTTCCCTTTTTAAACACTCCGAATTGGAATTCTCCCTATTTTTTTTTTAATTTTAATGGTAAATGCATAGCTATGTTACACATCCTTCTTGTACAACAGCAATTTCGATAAAATGTTTTATGCAACAAGCCGCTAATTACATAATGCAACACAATATTCATGAAGCACCATAAACAGAAAGCTAACACAAGGACCTCTTTAGCAGCTCCAACCAGAACATCATGAAACTCCTTAAAGCAAACAGTCCCGAGCGCGCCATAAAGTATAGCAACCGGACTCCCAACGCTCGAATCAAAATGAATATGATCAAAATCAAACAGTTGCAGTCCCGAACCACCGACCCTGACAATTAAAAAAACCACCCAATTGAGACCAAGATACTATTAACTAAAAACACAACTTCAAAAACCGAAACAAAACAGAAAGTGACATGGCATAGCACTCACTGCTTCTGAGGGGTTTGAAGCCACAGGAGCAATTCCGAAACATCGAAAAACAAAGCGTCACCAGTGTCGACCCAACAACACTTCCCTCCGGGGCTCTGGAGGCTTACCCCAAGACGCAAGGGGTCTAGTTTGGTAATTTCAGCGTGGCTGTGAGACGAAAGAGACTCGTGAGCTAACTGGCGGTACAGCACGAGAGCAGGGGAAGCTGATCTCAGAATAAGAGAGAACTCAAACAGCGACGCCAGTGGCTCTCTCAACAGAGGCCGCGAATGATGCAGAATTTTGTTGACGCAACTTCTGGCGGAATGAGAATGCTCGTCGCTGTGATCAGCATGGAGCCAAGCGTCAATGAAGTTCCAGAAAAGGCGTGGCTCCTCTTTCGACAACAACTCGCTGTCAATTGAAGCAGAAGCAAGTAAGAAGAATTGGTATGGTTAATTGGCGAAAAACGAGAATGAGAATCGAAATGGAAATGAAAATCGATGGAAGAAGAATTTACCCAGCTTCGAGAAGAAGAGGAGTGCCGAACCAGTTGGAGCGAAGAGCTGCTTGAACATTTTTGGGGGTTCGAGAGTGAGCGGAAGCAAATCCGAAGAGGAAAATGAGAATGAGAAGCAGAGACGCAGATCTAAGAGCCATTATCGTGTGTTAGGGTTTTGACATTAAAACACGAACGAGATCGCAGCGTTCTCTTTGTGTTGTGATGTGTGGAAGACAGAGTCAGTCAATGAAACCCACTTCTTCCACTTCCACCTTCTTCCCTCTCTTCCCAAACATCCAAACACAATTCACAAGGGTTTTTCCTTCCTATTAATACTGTTAGATTAAATTTTATAATTAATTTTCTATTTTATTTTTAATTACGTATTCAAATAATCAAATTTTGGTTTTAATAATTAGTCACATGTTATATTTTTAGTCTTAGTCGTACATAATAAAGAAAAACCTAGTAGAAATATTTTCACTGACATATACCATCCCAGCGACAGACAATCATAATCACCTCGAATGTAAAAACATTAAAACAAATAAAAAACAAAAAAGAAAATATGTTGAATAATGATAACCTCTGATGGAGGGAAATTATAAATTTCATTAAAAATAACTGTACATTACACATATTTTATTTAGAATAAATTTCCTCGTGAATTCTTCTTTGCGTCATTGGATCAGGCAATCATCAAACATTAAAACCCTGTTTTTGAAAGCCAGATTTTCAAGATTATATCGATTTGTCCGTGTAATGTTTGAATTAGTAAATTAAATGCTGCGATCATGGCCATTTTGAAGCAACGATCTTTTAGACCATTAAGTTTATTCATATCATTCTTTCTCAACGATCTGATTGGTAGAAAATAACACTTATAATTATGCTTTTCATTACATGAACACTCATCTATTTAATTTCTCTAGTTTTGTTATGTTAGCTTCATTGTTGCAATCAAGTGAATTTTTATAGTGTTTAATGTCTAATTTTCCTAATAATTGTTAAAGTTTTGAAGCTAAAAGTTTTGTTTTATGTGTAAATATAAATTAGATGGTTGCAAAAATAAATAAAAACTTGTAATTAAATCCTCGATCTTCTTTAATACTTAAAATTGGGTGCTTGAAGTTAATAAAACTACCACAATTTATTATTTGTTATTGCTGTTCCAAATCATTATAAACTAATTCTTGAAACCAAGTTAAAAAATTTATAAGATTCAATTATTATTTTTTAGTTTAGATGCCTACATACAAAAATTAGAAAAAAGCATGGTCTAATTTGTTAAGAATAGACCATATAAAAATAGGCTAAAATGAGCTGAAACCTCTTAATTGCACTATATTTTCCTAGAGTTGTTTTCCTCTTTTTATAGTAAATTAGATAATCCTTTTTTATATTTTATTGTAAACATATATAATCTTACTTCGTTAAATCAATTATTTATTTATTTATTTATCTGTTGGGAACAGGGAGGGCTAAACTAGCACACCATGAAAGGTACATAATGGGACAAGCATTCAATAAGCCATAGTTTGGATGAGAATCCAAACCTTGTTGTATTTATATTTATATTTAATTTTAAAATATTTATGTATTGCATTGCCCTGACACTTTTGTTGGCTTTTTTTTATATTATTTCATCATGTTAAATGTAAACTAAATAAAATCTAACATTGTCCATATTTGGAAGAGGTATTGGTCTCAAAATATGAAAAATAGATCCTGGTATGATTTCTAGTTTGTATAGAGAGAACACAATTCCACTTCCAATGTGTTTATGAGCATAAAAAAATCAAAAACCATGTACATGTTTTGTACAGAATTTTTACAAGATATGCAGAGTTGTCGAAACTGTTCATAATATATACAAAAACGGTATTTATAGGGGAAGAAGAGCGAAAGAAAAAAAAAAATCATCTTGCTATGTTGAATAGCCAAAAAAAATAATACTCTAAATTCTGGACTTGCAAATCCTTTTGTGAAAGTTAGCCCTCGTTAATGGACCTGTTTTAAACACATCAAAATGATAATTATGTACATAAATCTAAAATAACATAGCAAAAATTAACTCATAGAAAATATGGGACACTTGGTTAAGAAATAAAGTGTTAAATGTGTCATATCAACTAGAGACCAATTAATGTATAATATATAAGTAGATGTAAACTTGATTTTATAAGATTGAATTAGACAAAGTTTACCTCTTAAGATGGTATCAGAGTTTTTCTTATTGAGGTTTGATAGATCTATTATATCACTTCTTATTGAACTACTATTAGACCATCCTTAAATAAATAATTCTCTACATGAATCAAAGAGTTTTGACATGAAAAAAGTGTGATAGAAATTGACTAAAACTAAGACTAATTTATACTTTGTTAAAGTCCACATTTTAAGACAAAGAAAATGAGGAAAAAACCAGCATTTTTTATCTTATAAGAAAGCAATAATATTCATGCCAACTTAACATTTTTCTTTATATACAAGTTTTCATTTATGAATTTGTTGTACAAGAAAACCGAGAAGAGAACAAATGAAAGAGAAAAATGCAACCTTGTTTTTACAAGATATCTTTCCTATGTTCTAAGTTCCTATATTATACCTATTCTCAGCTATTTAAATTACCCTTAGCTTCTTTGGTAGCTGATTATAATGATGCCCTGCTAACTGCTAAGTTTCTTCATAGTTGGCACAGAATTTGTTGAGGCACACAAGACCTATCCTACAGTCATTGCTAGCTTGGATCTTGAGACCTTGAGAGCAGTTTGTTGGGAGGAAATTTATTTGTACCAAACATGATTTGAAGGGACCCTTTGGCAGGCCTTAGAATGGAAAGAGCTTCCACTTTTTTTCTACATTTTAAGCAATACAAGGGAACTTCTGCATTACCTGAGCATGTCTCCAGTTTGCAACTTGGGGCCACTTAATGCTGGAGATATGCTAAAAGTACTTCCATCATTGTAAAAGGAAGGGTGGCCAAGAGGCATAGGGCGATCAGGGATTTGTGGAACCTCAACATCACCCTCCAACATCTTCAAAGCATCAGCAATTGTTGGCCTCAAAGCAACCATCACATGGGAGCACAGAATCCCCACCAGCAAAAACCTCTCCATTATGCTCTTAGGATTTGAGCTAGGAAAGTTCTCATCCTTCACCAGGGAACCATCTAGAGCCTCTTCTAACTTCCCAGCCTTCACCAGTGACCAAGCCCAATCTGTGATCAAGAATGCCCTTGGTGATCCTGATGAAGACAAGTCAAGAGCCTTCCTCCCACACATAATCTCCAGAACAACTACACCAAAACTATAGACATCACTCTTCTCAGTGAGCTGACCATAGAGTGCATATTCCGGGGCTAGATATCCATGAGTTCCAGCCACTCTGGTAGTGAGATGAGACTGACCCTCCCTGCTTTGTTTAGCAAGACCAAAATCAGCAACTCTTGCCCTCATATCCGCATCAAGTAGTATATTGGTGGCCTTGATATCCCTGTGGAAAATTGCAGGTTTAACTCCATAGTGCAAATAGGCCAATCCCTTTGCCACATCCAAGATTATGCTTTTCCTCTGAGGCCATGTCAATGATCCCTTTGCTTTCTGAGAGTCTGGTGATACAAAGATATGGTCTTCCAGGTTCCCATTTGGCATGTAATCATACACAAGATACCTTTGGCTTCCCCTTTCATCATAATTCTCACTCTCCTCAACCACACAACACCCTCTTAAAGGCACCAGATTCCGGTGCTTCAGGTTGCTAATAATCTCCACCTCATTACAAAACTCCACATCTCCTTGAAAATCAGATTCCAAGATCCTTTTAACAGCCACAACAGTCCCATCAGGCAAGGTTCCCTTGTAAACCAACCCAAACCCACCTCGGCCGATGAAGTTCTTGGATGAAAAATTATCAGTGGCCTTCTCAAGCTCCCCAATTTTGAACCAAATAGACCCCGTATTGGGCCTCAATCTACGCCTAGACCCTTGATCCTCAGGGTCAAAATCAAACTGAAAAGTCTCAAGCTTTTTCCTCCTGTGCTTCCTGTCGTACCACACATAAAGCCCCAACAGAGAAGACATGACCAGCAAAGCCACCCCAGCTCCTGTCAAGCCAAACACAAGAGCCTGGTGTTTCTTTCCACCAGAACCCCCCTGTGAATAAACCGACATGCTAAAAATACAAGTCACAGCACCATTGCTTTCAGGTCCAAACTCATTCACAATCCCAGCAGCATAGAGGATGGCAAAGTAAAAACAATCTATGGAATGTGAAGCATTACCATCTATGGAAATAAGCTCCTGCTTGACCTGTAACCCAGCTCCCAGACACACATCACAGAGGGAGAGATCGGTGAGATCCGGTTTGCAAGCAGTGTTGAGTGGTGTGGACTGACCGAGCTTTTTGGTCCAATCAGAGATGGTTTGAATCCCAGCACAGATGTTGGGGGAGATCACAAACTGAAGGGGGTCAAAGCAAGAGTTGGCAAGTTTGTTGGGGAGCTTAAGGGATGAGAGCTTAGATTGGAATTCTTGGATGCACGAAACTGAGGTGGCAAGGTCGGGGAGTTGGAACTGAGAAGTCTCTTTGAGATGCTGTGCAAGTCCTATGCCAAATAGGGACAACAGTGATATGCAACAGGTGTTAGCATCTGTTCCATTTGTTGCAGCCAAAGGTTGTTGGAAATTGTGACAAGCAGAAGTGTTCCATGGGATTCTCAGCACATAATTCAAGTCCATGGGGCATGTCGGTGTTGTGGATGGAGAGGGTGCAGCCGAACTCAAACTCATGCAACAAAACACCGCAAACATCAAGGGTAGCAACATCATCGTCACAACAACCTTCATCCTATGATGATTGATTGTGTAGTGTTGTGTTGATTAGAAGAAACAACACACACAACAACTACGTTATGCTACGCTACACAGAGCTCGATGGTTTTTTTGTTTCTATTTATGAATATGTGATTCGGGGCTTTGAGATGTGTAAGACAAAATCTGCTGATTTTGTGGAATTGGGGTTAAGGGAGATGAATGAACAACGATGATATGAGGATTGGTGAAAACTCAAAATGTGTTCTTGTCTTTGCCTGATGGCTGTGGCTGCGTTAGGTGTATCTACTGTTCAGGTTTCTAGAGATGAGTGTGCGCCACGCGCAAAGTGAGTCCAAAGCAATAGCTGGAAAACGTTGATGGAATAAAAGAATTGAAGAGAGTGGAATGCACGCGCTTGGTGATGGCGGTGGCTGCATTTGTTGCTACTTGCTTAAAAGCAACTAAACAAGTAAGGTGCTCTGACTTTGCCACTTTGCTTTGCACAATGCATCTACGTGGATTACCATTACTTAATACTTTCATTGGTGGATTCTTGAACAATAGTAAAAGAGTTATTTATTTTACGTTATCACATCATTTTAACTTATATATGAATTTGAATTTTCTCAAACGGTCTTGACTGTTACCGAAATTATATGAGAACTGATAATAAAATTATTTCTTAAATGGTGAGTAAATTAAATATAATATATGATATATATGATAGTAAGAATTTAGCAGTGGAGTAGTGTGAGGGTTGAAAGAGTGAGTAGGAGTGTGATTATCTATCTATTATTTGCCGACACCAACCAACCAGGCATTGGACAGAGTAAGTGTGTGTTTTTTCTTTCAGTTGAACACATGCTCTTTGACCTTTCCCATGTGCTCTTAACAATGGTAATGGTACTGTCTTTCTTCTTTTAAGTGTGTGTTTGAAACGAATCATGGTACATGAAAATTATGCCCACTCAGTTTCAAAAGATATTTTGGGAAATATTTCTGTTGTTAACAGTAATTCTATTTTTCAAACAAAATTATCTTCATGTAATTAAATTACATTGACTTTACGTAATTATTGCTTGATAACCAAAATTTGATGTGATTGGAAATAGGAAGGATTGGACTGCATGATTTTTAAAACAGAGGATTATTGAGTTGACTTGTTTTTCTGATGTTTATTTGTAAATAATAATGTGGATACTATCTGATTTGTTAGGGAGTAGTGATTGATACATTTTTTTTAATCCAGAAATCACATTAATATTAAGTAAGTGATTCTACAAAAAAAAATTATTTGTTAGATAATTTTGGTTGGAATTCAAAAATGGCGTGCTAGACACTCACGTGTCTGTGAGGTTTATTTGCGCAATCTTTTGCTGATTTATTTATTTTTAATTTCTAGAACTTAGAAGAGATTCGACGTTGGTTTCTTAATTTAAAAAATTTATCTTAATGTCTCAAGATAAAATACATATTTTTTTTAATTACTGTTCAGTAACTACTAACAGTTATTCTTTAAAATATTATACTTTTTCATGTTTAGTATTTAAAGACTAGACCTATTTCTTAATACTTGAAAGACTTCTTTTTTTATTTATAAGATAAAAAACCAAATTTATATAAATTTAAGATACTAAAAACGTGATTAAGTTATGAACCTTCTAGGTAAAAAAAAATGTATATAATTTATATATATATATATATATATATTCTTTATAT
>Ga0123340_1000697_pt1 | contig 24371 bp, 15 predicted proteins | sample SirMexnodulemix_FD_89961 | JGI IMG/M metagenome (GOLD analysis project Ga0123340, IMG submission 89961) | Root nodule microbial communities of legume samples collected from Mexico - Siratro Mexico nodule mix | ecosystem: Host-associated > Plants > Roots > Nodule | place: Mexico: Nepantla...
ATATATATATATATATATATATATATATATATAATATCCTTTATTACATATATAAACTGTTACATCTCATAATTATCAAGTAAACTTTATTTAATATGCAATTGTTAACTGATATTTTTCTTTCTAAATGGTCAAATACTAGAATATGTCTTATTCCACTCAAATAACCCTTGAGAATTAAAAAAATATTTTTCACTATTGTCCCACAAAATTATCCTGGTTAGAACAATGATTACGTTACCAGTTTAGTTACTGGTCAACAAAACTGAATTATGTCTAAAAAGGAGATAGTGTGTTATCTGCACTTGGTTCCAGGGTTAAACAACAAAATAGTATTTCCAAGAGCATGGGTTAACGTTGTACTGGGAATGTGTGACCACAAGTTTGAAATCTCCATAATTACAGACAGCTTTCATATCTTTACATTTTTAATTAAAAAAAAAAAGACAGCTTTCATTGGTCTGGTTTTGGACACTGTTGTGTTGTTTTGTGTTCGGGTGTGAATAGCATAGCATTGGGTATCGTGTCGTAAAGTGTTGGGTTTCTTAGCGTACACCGTGTGCCGCATCTTCGTCGCACATAATGCTCCTGCTTCTTCACTATGCTTCATCATGTGAATGAACCCTTTTTCTCCATTCCACTCGCTTCCCTCTTATTTTCTTTTATTTGTTTAGTGAGTAATTTGCCTTTTGTTTCCAGAACTTGTAGAAACAAAGCGGAATTCTTTTGAATGAAATAGAAAGTCTTAAAGATAAACCCAGAATATTCAGACACTTGAAGTTTTTCCTCTGCGGAAGAAAATGGGAATGGGAACTAGCACCTTTGTTACTAGATGGATCAACTTTCTCACCATGGTAATGTTGTTTGATTCCTACTATGATTGAGTTTTCAAGTTCATTTTCTTTTTAAATTTCAATTTTTGGGTTTGTTTGTTCCATTTTTCTCTTACTTTCACTTTGTCTACTGTCGTATGTTGACTTGCTTTTGCTGTTGTTCTTGCATACCCCTCGTTAGTTTTCACTTGAACTTGTTCCAAAGATACGATTTTTAGCTGCCAACTTTGCCTGTTGTTAATAGTTACTACTTTCTTTCCCTAGCCGTTTATTTGTGTTCTAAAGATGAAAAACACAACTTAGACACACCGGTGCATTTTATTTCTGTTTATGAAAGCTGCTTTAGTTTAGTGAATCTGATTGTTTAGTGAATGAAAATGTTGAAAACAATTTTTAAACCTAAAAAGTTAGAAGGGAATCAAACAGGCTGCAAGTATTATCATTATTTTTAAAATTTGTGGTTGTTAATGCTGATTTCTTGTTCACCTTGCGCAGCTTTTGGCAGTTGTTGTGATAATTTTTGGAGTGTGGATGAGCACTCATCATGATAGCTGCAGAAAGTCTCTCACTTTGCCTGTGATAGGCCTCGGAGCAGTTATTTTCTTGATGTCAGCTTTGCATTCTATATGATTTTGATATGCCTTTTTTTTTTTTTTCTTTTGAATATTTTCTGCTAATGCATTGTCTTCTCTCATGTTTCTTTGTTGTGCAGATCGGTAGTTGGCTTTTTGGGTGCCCTGAAAGACATCTCCATACTCTTATGGGTTGTATCCTTATTTCTTGTTAGATGCATTATTTTAAGATGGTTAGATCAGATAACAATACAAATAAATTTTGGATTTTGTATCATCCTTTACACTGTACTTGCAGTACCTGGTCACGCTGTTCATTGTCTTGGTGGGAATCTTGGTCTTCACAGTATTGGTGTAAGTATGCAGTTTGGTTGACAATGCAATTTTGTTGTCATTATCATTTATCTCTTTTGTAAATACAAGCTGTCTCTCTCATGTTTGGAGTCCTTTATACTGGCTGTAAAAAGTCTTCAAGAGTTTGGTCTCAGCATTTGCATTAGCAAGCCTTAACATATTTGTATTTCAGCTCTTTTTTGCTTTCTTGGTATGTTCATTAGGCCAATTAGGACTATATAGGTTGCTCTGTTTATTGAATTTGCTACCTTGGCAGTCCATGGTACGTGTATGCAAAATTATCCTTATATCTTTTAGCAGCAGTAGGTTACTTCGAATTCATGAAACATATCAGTATCATTTGCAATTAAATTTGAATAAGAAACTCTGAAAACGTCCAAGGCTCATGCAGTAGCATATAAATTTTATTTGTAGATAAGGTATGCTGAATGAATTTTCATTACTGAAGTACATTGGAACATACACTAAGAACATGTGGTAAAATTGAAAGGGAGGGAGATATAGGTCATAGGTTGTAATTCCCCCACTAACAAAATCTAACACATGAAGAACTAACATTTGTTGATTGAAAAAGCAGTTGCACTAGTAACAAATTTCTAGATGAGTTGAATGTGTTATTGATGGTTATCCTCCTTTGTTTGTTCTACTATGGTACTTCAAAACTTGCATTCTTCTTCAGGATTCACTGTCTCTTCATGTGTGGATAAATACACACGTTTAGATCTTACATAACATTCTGCCATTGTCTCAGGTTCATCATCACCAACAACGGATCAGGTCATAGTGTGGCTGGCTTGAGGTAAGGAATCTAGTATTTCATTTATGCTGGTCAATGATTCTTTCCCATTCTAGTTCTTGACAACTTAGTGTGATGTGATGAAAGATCAATGAAAGCCTTGTTGTCTGCTTAGGTATAAGGAATATCAGCTTCAGGATTTTAGTTCTTGGTTTCTCAAAGAGGTAAACACTTTTGTCAACATGAGAACTGTTGGTGCAAAGTAGCCCCTCAACATGCAAAATCTTGAAGCTTTTATTTTTGTTTTTAGTTAAACAATTCTCATAATTGGGAGAGGTTGAAGGTTTGTCTTGTCAAATCTGAAGACTGCAATAACTTATCCAAAAAATATAAGGTGTGTTGCCTATACTGTTCCATTGAATTTAAATCTTCTACACAAAAAAAAAAAAAAAAAGTGATTAACACCTTTCCAATTTTTCTGTTATGCAGACTCTTAAACAGTATAAATCTGCTAAATTGACGCCAATTGAAGCTGGCTGCTGCCGACCACCTTCTCAGTAGGTTCTATTCTTGCTTGTTTAAAAGCTACTCAAATGCATTTCAATAGGGTATAGTTTATTTTTTGTGATAAGCAAAGGAGTGCACATGTCTGATATTGTTTTGAAGTTGGGGTTTTATCTAACTTAGGTGTGGATATCCTTCTGTAAATGCATCCTACTATGACTTGACCTTTCATCCAGTCAGTCCCAACAATGACTGCAAGCGCTACAAAAATTCTCGAGCCATCAAATGCTATGACTGTGACTCTTGCAAGTAAGCATGACCATGCTCCACTTTTCTAGATGTGTAAAATATTGTCTCACTACCATTTTTTTGTTTGTCCTCAATCTTGCATCCAGGGCTGGTGTGGCACAATACATGAAAACCGAGTGGAGAGTTGTTGCTATATTTAATGTTGTTTTATTTGTTGTCTTGGTAAGCCAATTATTCTTGCCCTTTTTTCTAATATTAAGACAATCAGAGAAGGTGCTTTAATTTATTTTACCTTGTTTTCTTGTGTTGTAAGTGTTTATAGAGAAAATTATTCTATAGTAATTGAGATTTTGTACCACAAATAAGGTAAACAATTTTTAAGGTGATTGATGGGGTTGTTTGGTGCAATGCAGTCAATTGTATACTTTGTGGGATGCTGTGCAAGACGAAATGCTGCCAGGAGGCAGTCTAAAGCTTGAAGAGAAGCAACATGAACCAATCATCAGAATGCTTTTTCAATCAGTGCCCGGGGCTAGAGCTGAAACTATCCAAATTTCAGTTATTTTTAGAGGACCACTTGGTGATGGATTGTGCAATCTTTGTGAACACCGTGACTTCAACTGTTAATATCTTTAATGTTATTATTTGATTTGATGTGAATAGAAACTCCAAAATTTTGCAAACATTGTGGTGTTTATGATGATATGGAAATGTTCAGCAATCTTTGCAAGGCACAGATTAATAATGTCTTGTTTTGTTTAAGATAATACGAGAAGACAAATAACCTTTTTATCAGATGTTACAACAGCATAAGATTAGTGATAAGGAAATGAAATTAAAAATCAGTTTCTAGTAATTCACCAGTAAGTTTTTTTCTTTTTTCCAATTCATATAAAAAGCAAGGATTTGAACGGTTAGATGCTTGATTGCTAATTGTTGAGTAATTTCTACAAAATTAGTTTTAATTGTTAGAACATGAATATTAAACATTGTTAGACTAACAACATTGGCTTTTGACATAGGATAAGTTATTAATAGAATAATCAGTAAAATTGTTTAGGTTAAAATATAAATGATTATTATCTTCTTCTAACATATGGTAAGGAATTTAACATGTGACTTATTTGTGTTTGTTTTCTTAGATTTATTTATTATATTATATAATTTTAAATAGTACTATTTTACTTATAACTGAAAATTCATCTTGATTTGATTTAATTACTCGCTACCATTCTTGATTTGATTTAGGATTTGATCAGGCTCTTTTATAAACCCTTTATTACATAAATAAAATCACACAGTTTGGTTCACTACTGAAACTAAAACCTTAAAACCACACAGTTTGGTTTCACTGCTGAAACTAAAACCTTAGAGCGGTCGTGTTTCCAAGGATGTGGGCTTGGGTTCTTGGTGAAGGGCGTAGGGCGGTGTGCGAGGTGGCGTGCACCTATAACTGGGTGACGCTCCGACACATGGGTGGCGGTCCGAGAACCTTTCCGGGAGGCGTGAACAAGTGGAAGTGGAAGCGAATGCACGAGAAACTCGCAAGAGACAAACAGAAGAGACTCATCGATCAAGAGAAGCAGCTCTACGAGGCTCGCATTCGCTCCCACATCCGTTCCGCCCTCTCCCCCGACCATCGTTCCGCCGCCGCCGCCTCCCATCGTCCTTTCTCCCCTAACGACCACGTCAAAGCTCTCGCGGACCGCTTTGTCAAAGAAGGCGCCCAAGATCTCTGGAACTCGCACGACGGTCCCCTGACTCCGAACCCCACACCGAACCCGCCAACGAACCCAAACCTTAATTTTTGCCCCAAACATTCTAGGGCCTACCGTTCAGTTCCCGAGGTTAGGAACAACCGTGTCGGGGCCCACAGGTACAGGTTTTGGCGGAAGGGTAGTGATGATTCTTCTTCCGGTGATGGTGATAGCGAAAGTGAGAATGAGAATGAATTGAGTTTGAAAACGGGTAGTAGTGCTTCTTTGGGGGAGTATGATGTGAAGAGAGAAAAGAGGGTTGTGCCTAAGACATCTGAAGAGGTTGAGTTTATTAGGCATGAGCTTAATAAGCGGAAGTTGAGACAGATTGAGGAGCAAGAGAGTGAGAAACAACAGAGCTATGAAAGTATTCTAAGCAACACAAGGTGTTCTTACTTATCTAGTATGGAATTTTTATTTTAAGGCTGGTAATAGAAAACGGTTTTTCTTTGAGTATTTATGATTGATTAGAACATTCACTTATCGGTTGTGGGAATGATGATGATGAAAAGGGTATTGATTGATGCATTCACGGTTTTAAGTTGTTGCATTTTGATTGTGATTATTGACATTGCTGGAAATTACGGATATGCAGGCTATTTCCTTGGATCGATATAAAATGTTTGTTTATTTTGTGGGACACCAGTATTACAATGGTGATTTAGATATTTTGTCTTTGTAGATTTGATGAGTGCGGTATATCACCGCAAACTGTCAAGGCACTTTCTTCAGCTGGTTATGTTCATATGACACGGGTACAAGAGGCTAGTCTCCCAATTTGCCTTGAGGGTATGCTGCCCTTTTCATTCAGATTTGATTTCGCAGCTGGGTGGTCAATCCAATTTCTATTTTCCATTTATTGTTGTTGTTGTGATTATCTCTTGTTCATCTTTCAAAAGTTGTGTATGGTTAATGTTCCTGCGTTATAGTAAGATGAATGTTGGATTTGATTTCGATGATGTTGCTCTGTAGGTCTGGATGCTTTAGTCAAGTCTAAAACTGGCACCGGAAAAAGTGTAGCTTTTTTGGTACACCCTACATTTTTAATGTGGTTTTATAACACTACTTTCTGTCTTGAATGTTTTTCCTATCAATGATTTTGAGGACAAACAGCTTCCTGCTATTGAAACAGTTCTGAAAGCTATGAGTAGCAATACATCTCAACGGGTCCCCCCAATATATGTTCTTATTCTCTGTCCTACAAGAGAACTTGCTAGTCAAATTGCCGCTGTAGCAAAAGTTTTGCTGAAATATCAAGATGACATTGGGGTGCAGACTCTTGTTGGAGGCATACGTTTTAAAGTTGACCAAAAACGCCTTGAATCAGATCCATGCCAGGTTTTGTAGTATATATAAAATTATTTGTTTTCTATTGTGTGGCTTCTGGCCCTGTGTAGGTGTTTTCTTGATGGGCGAGACGGAAGAGAAAAAACACAAGAAAAAAAGAGATGTTACTGATTCTGTGATAAAATCGTCGATCAAAGTAGGAAAATAATAAATTTTGTATTCCATGTATCAATTTTTGCAGATACTAGTTGCCACACCTGGTAGGTTGCTGGATCATATTGAGAATAAGTCTGGAATATCTCTGAGATTAATGGGCTTGCGGATGCTTGTACTTGACGAAGCTGATCATTTACTGGACCTGGGATTTAGAAAGGATGTAGAAAAAATTGTGGACTGTTTGCCCCGTCAAAGGCAATCTTTATTGTTTTCTGCAACCATACCGAAGGAGGTTAGTTATTTTTTTTTTAAATAATTAATCTTTAACCTCAGGTTCTTTATTCTGTCAACAGTTTTGCTGATTCTTGAAAATATGCAGGTACGTCGTATATCCCAGCTTGTTTTGAAAAGGGAACACAAATATGTTGATACAGTTGGAATGGGTTGCTTGGAAACTCCTACTAAGGTATGTTACTGCAACTATTGTCATACTCTAAAATTGCATAAGTAAAATAGATATTCAATTGACTTCTAGAGCCTTAGGTTATACATTTTTTCTTGTTGGGAAGAGGGGGTTACTATTATAATTTTTGAAAAGTTTTAAAACTGTTGTTGTTTTAATGATTGTATAAAAAACTAGGACTTTACCCGTGCAACTCATGGGATTTATTTTAAAAGTTTAATATATTGTTATATCAAATTGATTTACTAAAAATAGAAAAATTAAAATTAATAAGAAATGTATAACAGATATGAATCCATCCATTTGTTGCTGTAATTATTGCACCACTAGTTTCTATGTTAACTATTTTTTTTGTCAACTCATTATTACAATTCATTTACATCCAATCATATGCATATTAAAAAACATAGTTTGTGCGGCCAAGATTGCCACTTTCTGCATAAATCTGTTGACATCTTGCATACATCATCAACATTCTTGTCATCAAGAAAACACCGAGCACCAGAAAAACCTACAAATATATATAAGACTTTATAAACCACATGAATAACTTAATCTCATTTTTTAATTTGAAAAACTTTCATATGTATACTTCACGTTTGAAACAAATGATATGCATACTTCTCATTTAATTTGCATACTTTAAAAATAATAACAAATGATATGTATAATAAATATGAAACAATAATATATTTTATTCATTAACGAAAAGCAATTAAAACTTATATATTAAACAATAATTGTTGAATAAGCCATGTCCAAAATTAGGACTTTATAAAAATATATAATATAAAATAAAGAAACTTTCAATAATACATTCAATTAATATAATATAATATATGATATATATCTTAGTGGTTATTCTGGTTTGCTATCACAGGTGAAGCAATCTTATCTCATTGCTCCTCACGAGTCACATTTTCAATTAGTGCATCATATTCTGAGGGAGCATATCTTGCAAACACCTGATTATAAGGTTAGTAATACATATGCCGTTTCAGATTTTGAATTGCTTTGCTATATATTTTATGGTTTTGACCTGTAGATTTGCCTGCAGGTTATTGTATTCTGTATAACTGGAATGGTGACCTCACTCATGTATAACCTTCTTCGGGAAATGAAAATGAATGTTAGGGAGATGCATTCACGCAAACCTCAGCTCTATCGTACTCGTATATCAGATGAGTTCAGGGAATCCAAACAATTGATTCTTATCTCATCTGATGTTTCATCACGGGGAATGAATTATCCTGATGTCACCTTAGTCATACAGGTATGCTTAAATAGTTTAATGTGTTTCCCCTCATGCTTTTCTGTACTTGGGATGTTGGAAATTTTCTTCCTTTTTTCTCCTTTTTGATTTGTGAGGGTAAATTAACAACTACTGAAACGAAGTTCCTTATGAGAATGGGAATTGTTTCTTGCTGAAAATATCAAGTAAAAGGTGGATTTCTAGCCAATGATTCCATCAGGAACTACTTATTGGCGTGTGAAATCCAGGTGGATATAGTGCACACTTCACATTTTATTAACAGTGTCCAAATGGAATCCAGGTGGGAATTCCTTCTGACCGTGAACAATACATACACCGCCTTGGAAGAACAGGTAGGGAAGACAAAGAAGGGGAAGGCCTATTGTTGATTGCTCCATGGGAAGATTATTTTTTAGATGAAATTAAGGATCTACCTCTACAGGAATTTCCCTTACCTCACATAGATGCACACGCAAAACTTAAGGTACATGTCTTGCTGTTGTTCTCATGTATACAAAATTGTGATTTATGCCATATATGCACATAGATATTTTGATCCACAAAATTCATGCTGTCTATAATTTTTGTCTCCACGTTTATTTTATGCATGGGTTTGGTATGGGAACTATGTAGCATATACCTAACTTAACTACAATTTTTGTCTGTGATCCTTGCAGATTGAGAATTCGATGGCAAAGATTGATAATGACATCAAAGAAGCTGCTTATCATGCTTGGCTTGGCTATTATAACTGTATCAGGGAAATTGGGAGAGAAAAGACTACTGTAGCTGAGCTGGCAAACCGGTTTTCTGAATCAATTGGTTTACAGAGGCCTCCTGCTCTCTTCCGAAAAACTGCTATAAAAATGGGTTTGAAAGACATTCCAGGCATTAGAATTCGTAAATAGTTCAGCTGTCGGCATAGATAGGTAAGATATAGAGATAGAAGAGGCATGGGACAAGGTCATTGAATTTTGTTTCGTGATTATTCAATTGGTAGTGCTGAAATCCTGTATTTAATCGTAGTAAGTGATACAATCCATATCAGAATAGTTATCCATTGATGATCGGCTTAGTTTGGAGGGAAAAAATGGAAAAAAATAAAATGAATTACAGAAAACATTTTCGATAGTGGTTTTTTGTTTTAGGAAAAATGTTTTCCAGAAACAAGGGTGTAAGGAAAATTAAATTAAGGAAAAAAGTATTATGGAGTAGGAAAAAAGTATTATGGAGTAGGAAAAAAGGACTGACGAAAAATGTTTTCCATAAGTTTTTTTTTTTTTTCTGACCTTAAGCTATATTTAGTGCTGAATCTTGAAACTTTAATCAACACATACTTCTCTATGAAAGGGAAAGTGTTTTGAAATCTTATTTGGGTAAAATTAATTTGTATTATGACGATATTTAGTAAGTGAAAAAAGATTTATTTTTTAATCAAAATGTGAGTAATACTTCTTAGGAGAAGAGAAAGAACTTAATTTATGAAATTAATTCTCATGAGACATGTGACTTTAGTTCTTAAAATTTTAATTAGGGTGATCCTATTAAAGAAGAGGTGACCTCTCGAAATTTTCGAAATTTTCAACCACAATCATTATTAATGGAAAGAATTGTATAAAAATACAATCACTATTAATGGAAAGAATTATATAAAAAGAATTATTTTTGTGAATCAAAATGGAAAGAATTGTATAAAAAAAATGAATAATATTTTTTATGATTATAATATGAGAAAGAGAAGAATTCAGAAATTGTTTGTGATGAATGAATTTAGTTGCCAAGTTAACAGTTTTTAATACAAACTGCATAAAAATTGAAAAATAATGTAATGCAATTGAATTGAAGTGATGAAGTGCAGTAGTAGTAGAATGTGAATGTAGATTGAAAAAAAAAAAAGAGGAGTTAAGAGTTGAAAAAGGTGGAGTTAATGGGTTTGGATGGAGGAAGACATGTGGTTGGAAGTGCATGGTGTGATGGTGGTACAACAACTAAATAATGTGACTCACCTGCGATCAACAGACAAATAAATAACATGTATATTACAAGGGAATCGGGGTTCGGGAGTTCCATGTTTCAAACACGTGGCAACTTCAATAGAGTGTGCCTCCTCAAGTTATTGGCCACCACAGTGGTTCAGAATATCTTTACTATATACTTATGATGTAGAATATAAGGAATAACAAAATACGAAAAGATGAAGAAAAGAAAAACCTCACAAAAAAAATACAAAGTGACTATTTTGCAAGAAAATAGATAGAGTTCTGCACTGAAAATATTGATGAAAAAAGAGTTTAATAGACATGTACTTCAATGTAAAATATGGTAAATCAGAAATCATATTTAGTATAACTAGTATGAAAGTAAACGAAATTATAATGTGATTGGATGATACTTTTAAAATTTTTATTATTAATACATGTGATTTATTCTAATAGTATTCCAAGCCTTCACTCCAGACTCAGACGGTTGTAATGTTTTTCATATTTCGACAAACTTATAATTTTAATAACATTATAAACGGCAAGTTTCATCAATTCTAGAATAATTTGTACAACGTGACAGGCAATTTTTTCATTAGACCATTATTAACGTTTTCATTCTTGTTAGTTTACTTTATTATGTAAATTTAGCGTTGAGTAGAATTAAATCTTTTTATGTCATGTGCCATGTTATACTATAAACTTGAATCTAGGAAGATAACTATATCGTTTCTTTTACACTTAATCATGTGTCTTTCTTAATTTGGCATATCTTCAAAGCTTATTGTGTAAAACCAATATTTTCCTTAATTGTTTATTTAATAAAAAGAATTGGTTTTTTTTAATTCTTTTGTTAAAAATTCTTCGATTGTTATAATCTGAGTTGGAGTTTCATCAACCCAGGCTTCAGAATCTGAATGGGTGGAAGCTTCAGAAGATGAATCCAAGGAGGTTTAACTTACTAATTCAAGCAAGAAACTAAAATGAAGTAGGTTGTCTTGTCATGTCACATCCTGAAAACCTAGTCAAAACCGTCGTTGTTAGAAAAATAAACAAGACTAGGATCAACCCAAAATAGTGATAAGCCTTGTTGCCTCGTGTATGTTATGGTCAAATGTCATTCCCTTATCTACACTATGTTCAGATTAAAAAAGAGAGGGGGAAAATAATATTTATTTGGTGTAAACTGAAATTAAGGTTCAAATGGCCAGACAGCAAATTGAATCTTCCGTACAACTCAACGAAATGAAGGATTCTTCTCTTTTTCTAAATTTATAAGGTTGAATCTAAAAAGGATAAAACTGATATTTGAACAACATCATTAGTTAATGAATAAGTGAGGTTTTTCAGGATTCCGATACCTTATTCTAATGGATAACTTTTATTATTTACGAAAATAGATAATAAGATAGTGGCAAATTTAAGTGATGTAATTTTTGTATGAAATTCTTAAAGTGGTGTATTTTTTTTATTCATTTTCGGATATAGGTAAATTATATATAAGAAAGACAATATCATTGTGAATAAACAATATTTTTATTACAATTTAATATTAAATGAAATTATGAAAAAAAAACATAATTTTAGTTTACTAGATAAAATTTTGTAACTAAGATTTCAATTAATAAGTTAATTAAAATAGTGAGAATCCTGCATCATTTTAGGATGGTTAATATTCTCCACCTATTCCTTTCTTTTTTTCACTTGGTATGTTACTACTATGCAACTAAAATAAATAGAGTATTATGAGAAATATAAAGTATTATGAGGAATTTTAATTAACTCATTAATTCAAATCTTGAGTACACTATTTCCTCTAATAAACTAAAATTTGTTATCTTTTCATGATTTCATTTATTTCTTCACATTGATATAGACATGATTTACCCATATCATTTAAAAATTTCATATAAAAAATACACAATTTAAGAAATTGTGAATAAGATATATCATCATCATCTTTGCTTGAAGAAGATATGACTAACAACTTTAGTTTTGATATTCACTAATTTCAAAGTCAAAAAACACAACTTTCTTTCAAAATTCTTAAAAATTCTGAGATAACAGCACAATTTTATTTTGGATGAAGACATGAAACACACGTGTCACTAATGCATGACTTTAATTGTATTATTTTTACATTAAAATCGTACCATCCGATATATGACTTACTCTTTTCAGTAAATAAAAAAATTACTCATTACTATAATTTTTTAAAAAGATTGCAACATTCTGGTCACAACCCATAAGTGTTATAGCATTTTTAGTTGTAATAATTTTATAAATAAAAAAAATATTTTAGGTTTTCTATTAAAAGGGACATCTGAGTACAATCTCTTAGGTTTTCTAAATAAATGAATAAAAGAAAAAGAGCTTAGGTTTCCTAAATAAAATAAAATATTTGAAAGTCACTAGTAAAGCAATCTCTTAATAATTCTATCAAAGTTTAAGATTTTACAGAATAAAAAGTTTTACACAAATTGTTACACCACTCAATTAAGATTTCAAGTATCTTTTAAAATAGAGAATGTCCACATCAACAACAGAAAAAGAATGTTAAATTATCTGTTTTGACGTTTGTCCTGCACCCCCACAAGTACCCTCATGGGACCATTACATTGTTCCACACGAAATCACCTTGACCTAAATAACCGTGGCCATATTGAACTGATCCTGGGTCCACCTTGTTAATCAGGAGTCAAATTGGTATCCCGTTAGGATGCAACAAGAGACATGTAACACCTGTAAGAATTAAAAGCCCTGAGATGTGATCGTGGTGATTAAGAAAAAGTTAACCAATTAAGAAGAATCAAGTGGCCCTTTGTACATATTGAGTATTTAAGTCATAAATCACGATATTAAGCAAGATAATCAAGATGACTACTTATTTAGCACCAACCTAATGTAAGTGCCTACTTGCTTTTCAATTAACCCAGAAAATGAGTTCTTCAACTTGGGTCAATTGAAGTTTGAACAATCAAAACTTGCTTGGACAAATATCTAGTCCTGTCCCAATGTCAGCGCATTATATAACTCAGGCATTAAAAGTATAGTTAAAATAAAAGGAACTCATAAAACTGGAGTAACAAAGGGAGAAGCAGCTAATGATTAACACTATTTGAATTTTCCTAACGATCTTCAAAATTGAAGTATAAAACGTTCAAATGAAAGAGGCCCCAGCTTATTAAACACACAGGTTTGGGTTCCGTCCAAAAAGAGTCACTACTTAGATATATCATCATTCGTCGTAACCTTTAGATTTGAACATATTCAATACATGTGGATAACGTCCAAGTCCTAACCACTGCTGGCATGACTCAACTTCTACCGTCGGTGGAGGTTTTTACTTATACACCCATGAAGGAGAGAGATGATTGAGAATGACCCTAGTTTTATTTATGTATTTGTTTAGTGCACAATAAAATTCCAGCCCCAATAAGTCTAGTCAATAAGAACAGGCGCCAAACGGGCCCTCATTCATGTGGTTTTGGCCACGACCTTCTGTGCAAAACAGTTGCTACACTCAGAAGCATTAACTTATGACACAACCCATTTATCTCTTTCATTGACTCGAAGGTATCCAACTTCACAGGTAATGGTGCGCGAAAGCATACCTACTAGATATACCAGAAGATAAAACGATTGAGACAAGGAATTCAACAATCCATTCTCTCTTGATTTCTTATCAGGGACCCCATTCTTTCAACAGTTCGCCCATAATTGAGACAACGAAATGACTTGGTAGAGCAAGAGCAACAGCTGCTTTTGCATCAGTACCATGATTTTGGTATTGACTGAATGAGGTTACTGAGGAAACCAATCGAAGGTGTCACAAATTAAGAAATAGTTAAATATCCCATCTGATTACCAATAAGACTAGATTAGTGGCCAAGGCAGACGAGGAAAGACAAAATTTGAATCGGAAAATGGTACCAACACTAGCTGTCATTCTGATCCAAGGACAGGGTGTATATGAAAGCATGCACAATTCTTCGCAATTATTATCACACGATTAAATTACAAACTCTAAATGAGCGGCATAATAGACCCAATTGATAGAAAAGTCAACGATCTCATCCTTTTTCTAAGCAGTATTTTTGTTTGGCACTCCACCAGAGTAAAAGGACCAAAGAGGACTCCTGCTTTCTTGAACAATAATTTAAAAGCACAACTTTTATTAATCATGTGTTCAAGTTTAATGCAGTAGTATCTAATCATATCCTCTCAGCTAGTCTGAAACTCATCTGAAATCATCAGAGTGAAATTCCAACTAAATGACCTGAATCAAAATAAGTGAACACACGCAACTGTGCGTGAAACAAGCACAATTCTGTTTTGTCAGCAAGTCCAGACAATGGTAGACAGCAAATCCATTTATGATCAGTGGGCAGTTTGGCCATTTCACTGAAATCAATTTAGTTTTGGCTCTATCTTCTATATTTCTTCCCTGACCTCGTATAAAGGGACAGTAAACTGTCCTGCATAAGAGAATAACTAAATTCAGCCTTTCTCTTTATTACTGTGTTAGTTGGCATTTTAAGTTTCTCACAACTCACAAGACTACAGTGATGGCAGTTCAATATTCAAGGCTCTCACTTCTGATCTTAATGACTATACTGATGCTTAGCCAGCTCTCAAATTGCTGCAAGGCCGGCAGATGGATGAGTAAGGAAATCAAGCAAAAAGAAAAAAGCACCTCTTCTCAACGGCTCTCAATCTCATGGCATTTCTATACAAAGACACAACAGGGACCTAGCACAGAAAAGGTCCACCCAATTTATGGAGTTTCTCTACGAGATGTTCCAGGGGGTCCAAACCCCCTTCATAACTGAAACTATTATCAATCAATCTGCTGCTTGTCAAGTTATACAAGTTTTTGCAGGCTTCTGGTGTAAAATATTTTAGTGTCCCATTAAAGATGTAGAATGGATAATTCGTGCGCACCATCGTCCAAGTCTTCTAAAGACAGAAATTGTACTTTGATTCAATGGAAAAATAATGAAATATGCAGACATTTACTCAAAAGAATAAAGTTTCTTCTAGAAAATTTGCAAACAAAAATTATGTTTAAAAGTCTCTATGACCTGTGTAATTCTCGGGTGGGGAATCTGAATAATTTCTAGTAGAAGGTATGCTAAATAGAAACTTCTGACGAAAATATGAACAATGAATGAAAGAAACATAATAAGGTGACTGTAAAAGAAATGATGACTAAATATTTTTCTTTCGAGCTTGATATTTTATCAAAACTTAGATTTTGGTATTTTCCCCCAATTTCCTTCATTCACATGCCTGTAAATAATAATAGTAAGAAGTCTCCTAAATACGATTGCAGGACTTTGACAATAAAGGTTTAACACATTCTGTCCATATGTAACAGAAGTAAAACTAGTATATCTAATTATTTAGCCAACAGATAAAAGATAGTTGTTGTAAAAGTAATAAAATCCTCAAAACAAGTCAAATTCAAGTCTGTCTACACATTACTTACCAAGTCGGCTTAATTATGCCATCAGTGACAGTTTGATTTGTGTTTTTAAACAGCTACAAGATAGATGATGTGGGAAATGTGATAAATGCTTATTATTCCTACATATTATAGCATTTATCTTGTATTTTCTTTACTTAGACTTCGTTTTAACAAAATATTAAGCTAATCTAACTATTAATTAGCAGTAGGTTTAATGTTTTAACTTGAGCATATGATATTACTATATATCTATAGTCTTTTTGTAGAAAAAGAGGAAGAATTCAAAAATTAGAAGAAAAGCTTTTGAAAGATAAAGTGAAACTCATAGTGGAAACAAATTGAGTTTTCAAAGTCAAATTTATCATCCCTAAGTGTTAGCGCTCTAAAGCTCAATCTGGAGAACTCGGAGCAGAGCGCGAGCGAGACTGAGCGTGAGATTTCCTGAGGTTAAGTATAAAAGCCCAGATTCCAACCCAAATTCTCATTTCTTTTTAAGCTCAAAAGTGGAGAAATGCAAGACGAGCCTCGTTAGTATTTACTTGTCTTTATTATTTTAGCTCTTAGTGACTCTTAATAGTCATTAATCTCTTTTATAACAATATTTCATAAATTAATTAGTCTAGGTAGTAAGAAATTGTAAAATTTGTAATTATTGTGCAGTCTTTTAGAAAAAACGAGGACTTTTCATTTCACCGCTTATGCCATTTGATGTGCTTGCCGGGAACGTAACAGCGAAGGTAACAGTAGACATACATGAATACTGACTCAATCTTTGTCAACAACTTATCTCGCTAGATGAGATTGACTACATGGATTACACAATATTATTATCTCGGTTAAAAACCAAACTGTCAAAAACAATGAAAAAAATTTAAATCAAGAAGTTAATGCCATATTGGTATAAATTGATAAAAAAGTAAATCTTTTAGTGCGGTTGCTGGGGAAAATAATGCAACTTCTGAATAGACTCTTATCTCAAGATCACCCATCTTAAGTCCTCCTCTCACAGGGAGGTTCATTACTATTGTCGTTGAATCGTAGTGGTTGAACTGATAGATAGCTGTTAGTTTAGCATATGCCCATAAACCAGTATTGAAATTATGCAACAACTTTTACCGGAGAAAAAAAAGTACCAAGTAGGACTAATTTTGATGGAAGGTCCATCAAAAGTACCTAGAGAAATATTTTACCAAAGCAATATAAAGATGGAAGGTCCAGGCAAAATGCACAATTTTACATGCAAATGTATAAATAAACAAAAACTGAGGCAATTAAGTTTCAGAATGGCACAGCTCACAAAAACAAGTGGACACTTATACTCTATACTCATAATTCATGGCAAAAAACAAAGGGAAAATAAAAAGCAGGAATAACCTTCAGTTTCTAAAAAGAGGAAACCAAGCTGCATCTCTTGTTGACAACCTGCAAACATTTGGCATAAAATATGTGAAATATGTATCTCCCTTCCACATAAGCCAAGTGAGTGAATTGTAAAAACTTACCATAAAACATCCTCGCTACATAATTTCAGTTCCCACAGGATCAACAGAAAAATGAAGAGACAAAGATTTGTGAGCAATAGGCTGGAACTTAGAATGCCATACCTGTTTTTCAAATTCAAATATAACTCAGAACCTTGCTGTGCATTTTCTCAAGATATGGTTATAGTGGTAATAGTTTAGTTTTGTAAGTATACTTATATCATGAGTTATATTCAGATTTGCTCATTAGAAGTTCATCTTCATAAGTTGATATGATCAAAATAGAAAAGCTCAAAGGGCATATTATACTAATCTATCATTTTACGTTATTTACTTAAAAAAAAGTATCAAATTAGAAATATTTATTAAAAATGAAAAATTTAACCTCTCTTCCTTTTCCATCCAAAAACCCCTTCTCAAAGAAACCTAAAAATGACCGTCACCAACAAATTAGAATTTTCATTTACCCAGAGAAAACGACAACACAAACCCAAACATAATTTAGAATTGTATTGTATACAGAAAAAGAATACATTCAGAAAAAGTTTTCCATTTAAAATGTGGCATGGAGATGAAACTATAATCGTCACTAAAATACAATACACACAACTTTAGACCGAAATCTGTAAGAAAAATAACAGCCCAAATCCAAATGTGTCAGAAACAATAAAAGGTTTCTTACATTTTTGTACTCTTTGCTGTTTATAAATATCTCAAATGCCTCAACTGCAGAAGAAATGCCATCGTCAACCAGTAGCAGAGTGTTACAGTGAAACGAAATCAGATTCTAAAGATCGTGAGAATTACATTACATATAGTGAAATGAAATCAGATGCTAAAGATCATGAGACTTAGATTACCTGATCGAAATCGTATCACAGCTCCGTGAGTATACTCCTTAGAGCTTGGACTAAAATTCAAACCTGGCAATATAATAATAACCCAGTCAGGCAGTTACAAAATCAAAATTCGGTGAAAAGGATATTCTTCGTACTATTTTATAAAGTGCAACCCACTGCACTCCCACCAAGTGGGGTCAAGCACAGAGGTTGTTTTCAATATTTGAACCAGCGATCTCCTAGTTACTAGGCAGTAACCTTTCCATTGTGTCAAACCTCACCCTAACTTTCATAATATTGTTTTGTGAAATTTTTCAACTTTTGATGAGCCAACAGACCAAGCAAAATAAGAAGGAAACAATTGTATAAGTGATGGTGGAACTGAAAGCACACCTTGAGTAAATTGGACTATCAAGGAAGGAGATTCCGACATCATCGATGCCAGAGAGGCCAATGCATGCTCTGCCTGCTTACCCTGGGCAGCCTCATTAAATGATATCAGAAGCACAAACTCCACTCCATGGTTGAACTCCTGGTATATACATTGCAAGAATCAGAAACAGGACGTGACATACGTAATGAGATATGAAAAAAAGTAGAACCTTTATCTAAAATGTACAAGAACAAATATGGAGAACATAGATGCATTAATGTCCGTTTCCTTTTCAAAGTTTCTAATGTGAATAGAATTTGTGGCCCTGGCTTATGGTCAAATCAGCATTTAATGAACAACCCTTTACTTTATAGCCCAACCTCTCCTTTGCGAAATATAGAAAGCATCTCATCAGCCACTTCCGATTCAAAATCCACATTGACTAATCCCTGAAACAGAAATCAAATGAAACCAAGTTAAAATGCTCACACGCAGAGGTTCAGGCAGCCATAACTGTAAAATTAGGAAACAGAGAATCGGTGTTTACATGCTGGTGCATACATGGCAGTAAGTCAGTACATGGTCCTTGAGAACCTTCAAGTAAAAGGGATTCTCATAAAACTTTTCAAGATTTTGCTTCTTCTGAAACCGCATAAACAGTGCATGCGTGTAACCCTCTGGACTGGGAGCAGAAATGCGCCCTAAAGAATCATCGAGAAGGTCATTGGCAACAAAAGGAACTAACACTAGATTACATCAAAAGGGGGATTAATTTAAAGCAACAGTAAATAAAGGTACGTAATTAGGGAATGCACCTAATGAAATTGCAACAACACCACCCATTTGGTACTGCGTAGTGTACAAGTAATCGAGCATGTCGTTCTCTTCCTCTTCTGATAAATCCTGCCTTGCTTTGAGCAGACAAACGTGTTCCACGATTTTTCTACAAGAAATTGAAACAGTCATACTCATTAAAAAGGAGAAAATCAAGAAGATGAAAATTGGAAGTGCAACAATGAATGGCAGCAGAGACCTTTTCCTCTCAGAACCTAGGTTAGAGCTTCGCTGGTCCGCGCCACAAAAAGCCGTTATCCTTTGATTCTTTCGCGCAGTCCGAAATCGGTTCCAGTGATAAGCTGGAAAAGAAATTGAGATTGATGTGATAACGATGATGTTACGTTAAAGAAAATCTAGATCAATGGACTTGGATAAGGAGTGGAAGGGGAAAAGTCACAGACCGTGAAAAGATAGAGGGGCTTGGGGGGAGCGATGAGGGACACAAGTAGAAATAGAAGAGCCATAGCTTGAGCATTGTATCGCAAAACCCATTTTCTGCAGCTTTGCGCTTCTCTTCTCCGATAGAATCGAGAGTGAGTTTTATTTTATCACAAAAGCAACAAATTCGCTGGAAAAAAAATGGGTGGACTGGGAAAAACCAACGCCTCTCATTTAAATGCCACGCAAAATTTGGCGCCTTACATTTTAAGTGAACTACACTTTCTGTTGCTCACTCCCAAAAGTACAACGCTTCTTTCTATTACTACTATGATGCAATAATTTTTATACATATCATTGTTGTTACAGTGAGTTCTGATGGTTTGATACCTGGTCACCCACTTGAGAATTTTACCAGAGTGAGTCAACAATAAAAATATTTTTTTTATTAGAAATGTTGATTGTATTAAAAAAAACTTTTTTTATTGAAGTTTAGAGGTATTTAACTTAAAATGAAGATATTTTAAGTTATGTTGTGAGTGTTGTAGTGGTTAATAATTAATTTAGAACAGTGATGTTTTAGAGACAGGTTTCAGAGATTATATTTTAGAGTGGTAATTGATTACTGACTTGATTTCTGTTTTGAATAACGGGTGATCTTGGTTTTTCCTTAATTATTCTTCCTTTAAAAAATTACTTTTTTGTTCTTAGTTTTTTTAAGTGTTTGGATATAGTGTTTGGATATGAATATATGTGGGTGTGTGTTGAATGAAAAGGATAAAGGTTTGGGTGAACATATATTATCCGTTCCTCTCAACTTTCTTCTCTTAGGTTTAAGCACTTAAGTGCTGACATTTTCCTAAACTGGCGACAAGCTTACTTAATTTTTCCTTCAAATTTAATTTCATCATACACAAAATATGAAAAAATTGAACAAAATTGAACTTTACCCTCTATAGCATAATGAGACCTGTCAAAAGGAGCATATTTTTTCCTGCGGTTCCTATTATAGTTATTTTACCTAAACCTAAAACTTCACTGTACATTCTATCACCATTCACCATTATTTTTTTTAATTAATCTCCCTCCTTTTTCTCTTAATTCGACAGCGGAGTTTACTTCTGCGCTCCACATACATTAGCATTTGTAATCTATTTTCCTTTCATTTCTACGTGATGCATCAGCAGAATAGATATTTTGTTGGTTTGTTTTCATACCGGTGTTTGCAAGTATTGTAAGTATTTTCACGGCTTGCTTTGTACTCGGGAATCTGGCCTGTGACTGCAACCTGTAATCAGTGCTAATTTTGATTACTGAGCACGGCCACAATTAAAGTCCACAACTACATATTGGACTGTTACAGGCTTAAGTTGAGATCCGGGTGTTTTCAAACCCCCACTTTTGAAACATTGGGTAGGTTACTGTCTCAAGTTGTGCAACCAGATGCTTTGTTCCACTTGTTGAGTTGAATGAAAGAATTGAACTTTCGATCTACTAATTGATGTATAGAAAGTTACAAAACTATGGAAATAAATATAACATGGTTTTAATATACAAGGATTCACAAACTATTACGAGTTGTTAAGATCACAATAGTCCGTCAGCTGCAGCCTTGATGTATAAAATAAAAAATAAAAATTGTAAACAAATATAAGTAGGACATAGCAGCAGCAAGAACCTCCTGACTATTTCAGTCTACTAATCTAGTTTAGGCTGTCTGATACATTATCTATTTGAGCTAATCCAACACTAGTTGAGCGCTAATCAGGAATTGTTCAAGTTTTGAAAAAGCTCTGGAAGATGGGCATTGGTCAGCTTCGTTCTCTTGTTGATTTCACTCTTCTTCTTCTTAGGCTTGGGCTTGGAAGAAATGCCTTGAATTTGGGCTGCACTCCTCCTCTTTGCAGTGTTGGTGGCAGGCTTCATTCCATTCTTTTGAAGATCCTTCTCTATATCAATCATATCACGAGGCAATTCAATACTCCGGAAAAGCTGTTTTAGATCATCATCCACCTTAATGTGCAATTTGGGGTCGTTAGGGTAGGCAATGTCTTCCTGTGAATCAAAGTTGGACAGCAGCCAAATCTGCCCTGCAGCTTTCAAAGCCTAGAAACCGAAAGCTCTATTAATTCCATGAGAAAATATTTATTTGCAATATTTTGACTCTGCAATTTGTCCAAAAACATTAACTAGCACTACAAGTCATCTAATTGAAGTCATTTTAATTCAACTTCATCAGATGGTTGTATTCTTATTTCAATATTTTGTTAAAAAACAAACAAGATACTCATGCTTCCATTGGTATTTCAGCATCATTTAAACCACAATAAGAAAATAAGCAATCTGGGAAAAAATACAAAAGGAAAGACAACAGATGCAGAGAAGTGAAAGGAGGAAAATCTCAACGGGCTTTTTTATACTACTAGGCAGGGTGCCCTTCAAATTCAACTCCTGCAGTAAGAACACTTGCAATTCTGCCAGTTAACACGGCTCCAAAGTCCAAACCCAAAACTGCACTCAAGCTAGCAGCACCTTTAACAGCAAGATGTTCTAATGACTGATTAAAAAAATGGTTTCATTTCCTCTGTACTAACCTAAATGCTATAGTATAAATGTTAGGAGAAAGTGGCAAAATATACTTTCAAACGGACCAATGTGCTTACATGTCTCTCCAAAATACATTATGTAGACATGAGTCAAATGTAAAAGAAATTATTACATATATCTAGTCTAGGAACAAAACAACCAGTTTCCAGGAAAATCAATGCCAAGAAATGCTCAATGTTGGGGGGACCTAATAAATGTCGTTTTACCTGCAAGTCTTCCATTACAGTGGGGTAAGCATCCTTTAAGTCAATAACAGCAAGGCCCTCAGGATACTTACGTATCAGTTGAAGAAGTTCTGTTTTGTCCTTAAGACCATACTTTGACTATAGACCAAAAGCAAACAACAAAAGAAGAAGAACATGTTATTTTCTAAAGGATCATCCGCATAAATGAATGTTAAGAACTACAGATATATCATTTAAGCGCATGAATAGAAGTAACCTTGTAAGAGAATCGTAGGCCATCATAATTCACTTTTGGATTTTTCCTAAGATTCTCAAAGACATCTTTGTTAGCCTTTATGTCAACATAGCATGCCTGGTTTATCTGCTCCGGTGTTAAAGCTTGTCTTGTCTGTCAGCAAACACATGAAGATGAGAGTATGATAAACCAAAACCATCAACCTTAGACCGTATCAATCACCATTTCAGATTCATTAGCCACAAATTAACTTCAAAAAGGCTGAAACAAAAGCGTGGTTATACATGTCCTGTAGATTCTTATGGTTATATTATACACATCCCGTAGATTCTTATGGTTATATTATACACATCCTGTAGACTATTACGTAAAAAAAAAAATCTCCTCATCGGTGATTTAGGAACACAGATTTGAAATTTAGAACTGAAACCTTATTTGGATAAATTCCTCAATGAACAGTAGTAGAAAATTAAAAGAAAAAGATAAAATGAATTAAAATTTTCCAACAAGTTAAAGTCAACTTATACACTTCATCTTTATAGAATTTAACTTCACCAAAAATTGATTTTACCTTATGCATAAGATAATTTTAACTTATTCAAAAGTAAATTTTAAATTTATCCAAACAAGACCTGAGTGTGTCTTGATAAGTTTAATTGAACATGCCCAACTGTTGTTTGAGAAATTAATCCAAACAACGCCAAGTGTCAGTTGACATGTTTATCCAAACAGGACTTAACATGCCGACAACCCAAAACACGCAAGTGCCAAGCAAAACTCGAATTTTAATTTTTCTATCATGACGGTGACTATCTATCACTAGTACCATAAAAAAAAATGAGAACAAAACCACAAACCCGATGAAACAAAGGCCAATATAGTTGGAGTTAATTAGGATAGGTACCTCTAGAAGGAGATCAATAACACGCTTCATCTGAGCACCCACAGGGGCTTTACGTATGCTGTTAATATGCTGAAGCCTCTCCGTGTCGTTCGAAAACTTAACCGCAGGGGGCGCGTTTCTGCCATTGGAGGAGCCATGTGCGGCAGATTTTTGGCTTGCTGCGGCCTTGCTTGCTGCAATGCTTGACAGCGTCGTTTGGCACTTCTCTTGCTGCTTCTTGAACTTGTCTAACCTCTCCTGCAACGCCATCTGAAAAACGAAACACACGAACGGTGATTACGTTACTCACTTTGAAATTCGCAGCTGTAAAAGTCGAGTTGAGTGTGAAATTGAGGACCCTAATTGGGAAGAAGAAAAAAACCCTAATAACGAAAAAGTAACAGGGAAGTAGAAAAGAAGCAAAAGAATTTTGGGGGATGAGAGAGTACTGAAGTTTGAATGCCCTAATCTTGCAGGGAAAGTAGAGAGTTGAGAGAGAGAAGAAGCTAACCGCGAATGGAAGCAAAGACTTCGTGGGCTTTGGTTGGATTGGAGTCTGCAGTATCTACAACACAACATATACTTCCTCGCCAATAGATTAAATAGGAAGCACGTGCATTATTTTTTCCAACAAATTTATTATATTATTTTATTTTAATAAATAAAGATTTAATATTTATGTTTATCTAGATATAATATATATTATTTGCTTGTAGTTGCTTTCTATACTATATAAATTATTTTCTGTATTTAATAAATTTTTAATAGATTAATAACGTCTTTATTATTTTTATTTTAAAATTTACTTATTAAGTATTTTTTTTATTTTTCAAACTGTTAAATCTCTGTCATATTTGTTAAGACATTTATAATAGATTAATTTTAAAAATATAGTTAAACATATTATTTTTAAATATTTAATTTTGTGATAATAAATTTAA
>Ga0123340_1000704_pt1 | contig 24338 bp, 15 predicted proteins | sample SirMexnodulemix_FD_89961 | JGI IMG/M metagenome (GOLD analysis project Ga0123340, IMG submission 89961) | Root nodule microbial communities of legume samples collected from Mexico - Siratro Mexico nodule mix | ecosystem: Host-associated > Plants > Roots > Nodule | place: Mexico: Nepantla...
ATATATATATATCTTTTTTTTATTTCTGTACATTCTTCTTTTGCTTGAAATAGTACCTCCTTTGTTTGTCTTCCTATCCAAATAGAAATTTTAGTGATAACCCTATCCCAACGTCAACACTATATTTTTTTTTTCTTTTACATATGTACATATATAAATATAAAATGTATGTGTTAATTGTATAACATGATATGTTTTCTATTAGGTTACACATTTAATCAATATGTCAAGTACTATTATGGATCATATTCAGTAACTTCTACAAATGATATACTAAAATCTAATTCTAATATCCGAGTTGGTTAAGTAAAAACACATAATCTGTAATCGGATATTAACGTATTTTTCATGATGTAATGAATCAAGCTACGTAATTAGTCACGTGCAGAAAGGCAAGTAGACATAAAATATACAAGCTTCAAAGTTGACAATACGAAAGAAAAACACAAATAATGTCTTCATACATTGTTTTTGCCAAAGAAATGAACACAATTATTGATTTATAAAATCAGCTTTAAACATTATAATATTGCAGCCCTCTTTCCTTGTAAAATGACAATAACATTTACCACGTGTGCCACCAACCAATCATACGTCTAGTAGATATTTCAGAGAGTACTGTGAGGACTGAGGAAAATTAAGAGGAATTACAATAAATTATTTAACAGAGAAAAAAGTTGCAATAGATAAATAATTGACATTCTTGAACAAAATAAACATATTTTCATAATGAAATATTTTATGATTTGTTATGTACTTGTAATTTTTCTTTTTTTATTATTCTAGGAACCTCTAAAATTCTTAGAGTTTAATACAGTAGTATTGCCATCATCACAATCATCATTATAGATTGTTAATTACGACTCAAAACAGGTCATCATGGTGCTATATAATTATATGACATGTTTGGAGAGTAAAATAATCTTTTATATTTAAAATGTAGAGACTAATAAATTGTCAATTCATAGTAAGTTTTACTATTTTGAAGATGGTGGTTATAGGGGCCTCAGTTTATTTTTGTTTTTTTTTTAAATTAAACTAAATATTAGAAATTTAAAAATTAAAATGTACTTTGGCCTCTAAAATGCGAAGCCCTTCACTTAAAATCTTGACCTTTTCTCTCTACTTTTGGACTTAGAGACAATGAGATGATGTTGTGGTATTTATCTGATACTGCTTGTTTTGTGGCTCATAATGAAACTTAAGGGTAAGTTCCTGGAAACTTCCCTAAGAACAAACACATGCAAATGCCATATTCAAAGTTGTTTTCATTTCTGCAAAAGAATCTGATTCGGATAGAATGAGAAATTAGAGTTGCAATTTCCATAGAGTTGCACTTTCACTTCTCTTTTTCATGTCCAAATATTCGGCACGTGGTCCCCACTTTCCTTTTTATCTTTGGCAACAAACAACACTAACGTGTTGAACAAATCCAAAGGTTTAATTAACGAGTTTCAATTAATTCATGCATGTTGCAAAAGAGTTGGCAAAGTTAATTTGTTTGAATCATCCTTGTCTTGAGGGGGAAACATGAAGGTCAATGCTGGCAACGGCATCGTTTTCCATCAAGTTGCCAAGGAAACAACCCAGAACTGAAAGTTTGATAATTTATTAAATCATTCAGAAAACGAGTTTGTTTTGAGGAAAAGTCAATATCATAAATAATTATCTGTACGTGTCATTTTTAATAACTTGATAAAGATTTTGATTAAGTGTAACGGTTAACTAATAGGATGGAACATAATATTGAATTATTGAAGTCTCTTTCTTTCTTTCTTCTTTTCGTTTTTATTATTTTTTTGGTGAGGATTGAAGTCTCTTTCTGGTATGTGGTTGAAGTGGGCACGGCATCTTGGTGGTTAAACTATATAGTACTACGACTAGTAATTGAATCACGTGATTCTATTTTCCTTCCTAATTAATGCATTTGAAAGTATATAAATATGATGATAACAATGTTTTAGAATGAAAAAACAAGTGCTCTAGTTTTATGGAAAGGGATTGTAATTTTTGTTTCTATCATTTTAGTATTTTATGTTGAAAGTAATTGAAAGTTTAAAGAAAGCTTGTTTTAGCCAAAAATTATACTTCAATTTTGATTCCAAAACTCTAATAATTTGATTTAAGGTGGATTGAGAACATTGGTTTACATTATTTCCTCACGGAATGGATATGGAATATTCCAAAATATTGATTACTTTTTTTCCACAAAATTTAATAATTTCTTTAGCCCCCTTTGTACATACATAGAAACAACAAAAGACAGACAAAGATATGATCATACAAATAGTTACGTCACCACATCCTATCAAATATTTTGTTGGAATAAAAATATACACGTTTCTGAATTATATATATAGTAAAATATGGCATTATACAAAGTCCTCTTTGATTCAAAATAGCAGATGTCGTGTCGCAATATGACGTGGTTAATCTCCATCCAAACTTCTTGGCATATGAGGCTCCTTCTTTTGCTTTTATTTTAATAATTTTTTTAGACTTGTTTGTTCACGCTTAATTAAAATGACCAATGCTCAATTTCTGATTATTTAGAATCCAGAAAATTCAAAATTGGGACATGATATTCACTTATTTACTATCAGTCAAATTTGAAGCAAGATTAATTTTCATGTTGGACTATTCTTTGATAAGACATGTCTGGGAGGCAACTATTGATCAAAATTAATATATTTTTGTTTTGACAGCATCAGATTGGTTGGTTATATAATTAATTTAAAGAAATCGAAAAGTCAATTTAAAAAAGGAAAATAGTAAGATTGGTTAAAAATCTGTTTGATTAAAAAATTGAACAAACTTTGAATAAGTTAAACATAGACACCAACTTCAATATAATTAATGTTGCTTTACACTGTTACATTGCATTATGTGTTTCTTGCTGATGTTTAGAAGCATTTGCATAGGTCTTAAATTTAAGATTAGATTTTATAAAATAATTAATTGGAGAGTACAATGATATGAGATGGTGATTGTCTTAAACCTGGTTGAATTTTATATAAAATCGTGAATTTTAAGATTTTTTTTTCTTTAATACAATCAGTTCACTAATTATTAAAAAAAAAAAAACACTGTCCAAGTATAGCATTGCGAAAACATTAATGAAATGTAAAAATAAAGTGTCAATATATTTTCTGTCTAGTCGTTAATATATTTATACTTGCATTAGATTAGCATTTAATTATAATAATAATTTTTTTAAGTTATAAAAAATGAAAATATAATTAAATTTATAGAAGTATGAATTGTAGACTTTATTATTGAAGTAAAACTAAAGGAAAGAAATATCATTGAAGACATAACAACATTCTCTTAAAATAATATTATAAAAGATTGTTTCTAGAAAGAGTCTTAATTTTGCAGGAGAAAAAAGGAAGAAGAGTGGTTGGAAATGAAGATACATAGAAGAATTGAATGGAACGGTTAAGAGAAAAAGAAAAAGAAAGAAGAGAAGAAGAGAGCTGCATGGATAAAACACAGAGACATATGAGACAGTGATGTGTGACCTTAAAAGGGGGTGTCATGGAGATTGTGAGAAGGACCACCACAGCACATGAATACGTCAACTACTGAGCATGCATACGTATTCGTATGTACTTATGGCAGAGGTACAGAGGGCACATTCATAGATTTTGCTGCAGCCCACATGTTCTCTCTCTCTCACTCTCAAATGGATAAGTATGGTGACACAACACAACACAAACTCATATTAGATAATCTCAATTAGTTATAACTATAAATTTTTAAAATCAATCATATATGTTTTTAAATTGTTTATTAACTAGGATATTTGTACTATGTAGGATGCAGAGTAGTGATACATTTTGATTTGTTGTGTTGTCTTCAAACTGCATTGGTGATGGGAAGTGGGTGATTCTGATGAGTGGTGTGTGTAGCACTATAGCTGGTTTTTGTTTCTTTTCCTATTCACTAAGTAATGTCAAAACTGCTGTCATCTCTCTCTCTCTACGATAATATAAATAAATTGGAATTAATGTTTAGGCTTATGATAAGTCATGTGATTTAACAAGAGTGAAAATAACTCTTAACGGCTCTTTGATCAAGATGATGATTCAGAAATTTATATATGAAAATAATATTTATTTATTATATAAATTTTAAGTGCATAAAAAGAAAAAAAATTATGTATATTTCATAAACTAAAATAGTAGTTTATATACTATTGCTGTGCGACTTCTAAAATATCAAAGTTCGTATTTTATTTTCATGAGCTTTGTTGTTTGTTCGTGTTAAGTCAAAATGTTATTGAAGGCATAAGTTTTCAGCCTAAATAATTTTTTTTAACCCGAAACATTTTTCTAAGTATTTAACACAGGTGTATATTTAGAAACTGAATTTATAATGATTTGTTAAACTGAAACAGTCGCGTACTGATTAATGTACATAATAGGCGATACATTTACATATTGTTTAATATACTAAATTTGAAAATTAGTTTTTGAAAATTACATTTTAATTAAAAAAAAAACAAAAAACGTGAAGGGAAAAAATGGGTATAAAAATAATTACCCTGTCAATGTATACTATTTGGGAGTTGAAGATCTTTCCTTATAGTTCACAGCGAAAAATGAGTCAGTTTACTAAGAGTTAAGATTTCAAATAAAATAAGCTTATTATCAAAGAGAAAATGAAGAAAAGCAGCACTGATGACGAAAGAAAGATATGCACTTTGTAGTAGCTATTAATTTGATAGTACAAAAGAGTTGTAAGGGTGAAAGGAGTAATGCAAAAGATAATACAGATGAAGTTCAACCTTCAATGTGATCTCAGTCTTTTGTACAAATATCAGATCCGTGTTAATAAATCTATGAATTGAATTGCTTACAGAGAACTTGCACAGAAGAAAGCGTGTCAGTGAAAACATTCTTTGTCATCAAGTGCAATCTAAATCAAATTTGTGAACATATTGCAAGATTTATGTGGCTTAAGTCAATTTACTAACTACTTAGGATGTGAAAAAAAGACAAAATTGTTAATTCAAATAAAAATTTTGACGTTTTCTGATTTATAAATTATTTAAAACCGCAAGCATTTATCGGTGAGAAAAACAATTTCTTTCCCTGATATTGCATCAGAGAACCATCTAACTACAAGTATTGATAATTGCTTCAAACATGTACAATTTATGGCACAGGCCAAAAAGAAGCAATGAAAGATTAAGAATACACAGCGCAGTAGGAAGCTAATGGAAAGAATGAAATGTACCATGTGCATTCAGCATTGTTCAATCCAGATTACTATATCATAAAAAATTAAACAATTTAAGAAATGTTCCTATCTGGAACAAATTCCAGAGTACTTAATCCGTAATGGGTTTCTGGATAGCCCTATTCAGAATCTTAAGTATGTTTTCAGATTTTGTAATCTGGATCCTATACTCCATTTGAAATGTTCGTTGACTCTTCCGAATTCAAAAATGCATCATTAGATAACAAAGCAAAAACTTACCTTTAACATCGGGTGACATGGAAACCATACTGTGGGGGAATAAAAAGCCTAAACAGTTTGACTATCATATTTTATTCACTTGATAGCTTAAGAACTTTAATTTTGTCTCCATTTCCATACCATGTTCCTTTTTGAGTTTTAATTACTTTTTAAGGAATATTGGTATTCAACTCAAACATGTGTCACAGTTTAAAAGCAAAAAGTTACTGCAAGACATTAGATAGGAAGATAAGATGATATGACCATAATTCTCTTTGCAGGCCATAGAAATGAAATTATATCTGATTCGTAGCATCAAGCGGATAGACATAACAAGGATGAACTCTGCTATCTATTTCAAAATTTTCTTGATATAATTTAAATATATAATTGAAGTCAATGAAATGAATAGCTCTATGTACAAGTTACAAAAATGCCTAAAATCAGATTCTATGCCTAAATCTATCTTTCAATCTTAGATATTCATACATTATAGTACATGTTAACAGAAATAAAATGGTTTACATTATCAAAATCAGCCAAGGTCTTCAGCTCCGCATTGTGCTTAAGCCTTTCTAGCAACTCAGTTTGAGTGGAGGAAATCGCCAATATTAGATATGCAAAGAATGATCAAAGCTTCTCTCCTCTTAAACCAGCCAAACAAGTATTGTTTTGAGCATTCTAGTAACAGGAGAATTCTTTCCAGGCCTTTCCCAAAAGCAACTTGGGGTCTTTCTTTGAATCACAACTTCCGAGACCAGATGAAGTATTGTCTCAGAAGCAGAAGATTCTGAAATACTTTGCCTCAAAAGAGAAGGTAACAACACTTCATGGAATCTTGTAATAGCTTCCTTTGAAGGAATGTTCAGTTGAAGAAGTACGGAGACTCGAGAACGTGCTGCAAGTCAAAATCACCTCTCTTTGGCACAGGAGGGAAAGCTAATCCCGGGTACGATGTCTCAAAGCCTTCCAGCAACTGTTAACAGATAATAATGAGGTTTTCGTTATCCCTATGTCGGTTTGAAAGGAAAAAGATTCGCATTAAGTAGGATGATGCTATCATGATGTTCAATATTTGATGATGAGAAACTAAGAAATAACTTTTCTCGAGGTATATAACATAAGCCAAAATTTCTCATGATACAACAAAACCTTACATTTTCAAGTATTGGCATGTTATAAAGCTCCACAAATTTTTCTCTAAGAATGTGACTCATTTTCTCCGCGTCACATGCATGTGTCCAAAACGAGTCATGAACCCCTGCATACACATTTATTTCACAAAATTTAAGCACCAAAACATAAGAAAGTATTTTTCTTTCATAGATATGCTTTTCCATCAAATTTTATATACATATGTGTGTGTGTGTGTGTCTATATATATATTTATGTATATGAAAAAAGGGTGGAGTACATTACAAGGAAAAGTTATATCTTATAACAGCTTTATGAAAACTGTACAATACAATAGCAGTCATAATTTTATCAACCTCCAACCTGATATTGTAATAGACTTAACCAATGTAAATTGATCCAAAGCATTACTTTAAGGATGCATATAGTTAGCCTTCTAGAGTAAGCAAAATATTCAACATTTGGATCAAAAGAAACTAAGAAGTAAAGCACATTTGAAAAAGGGAGGCCTGATAATGAACTACACTTTCTCTTTTACTCGTGATAAACTTATACAATTTAAAAGTAAGTGACTGTAATTCAATTACTACATCTTCCAGTTCCAGAAACAATTAAGAAAAAAATACCAAAGAGTCCTAAATTGCCCACAAGCTAAGAGCTCAAGTGGCAATGGCATCAGACATGATTTTGACTCCTGTCACAAACTCCTGACCCCACTTCCTAGGTCTACACTGCCACACTTGGAACGAGAAAAGATAACTATTAAAGTAATATTGTATACTTTTGCAATTATAGATGGAAATTTTGAATATGCTTTAGGATTTTGTTAATAAAAGGAGATCTTAAAACCTGCAAAATTTAAACCGGCGTCCCTACAGGCAAGAGCAGTCATCATCATGTGTGAACTGTCTAATGAATGTATGAAGTTTGGGGGAAATGCAGACCTCTGTTTCTTGGCATCTACCTGGAATGCGAATAGTTTTAATTGAAAATATCAAAAGGAAAGGAAAGCTGCAGAAAAGAGGACTGTGTACACTTACTGCATTACCCTCTCGTCTCAAAGCCAAAAATTGAAGAGATGTTTTGATCTGCAGTCAATGGTGAGAGTCATAACTGTCGTGCCTCCAGATAGTAAAATGTTTCTTAAACTGTTCTTTTGATTCAAATGTATAATTATTGGTCCTGTCATGGGTTTTTACAGCTTATTCTATGGAAATACACAGCGCCTACAAAATATTGCTTGTGTTAGGTATTGTAAATGGGCTTGGGCCCTGTTTTATGTATATATGTTCCTCAGCTGTATTAATACACACAAGGGGTGGAGTCTTACAGCCACCATGATTAGCTTATCATTACATATTCTGCAGGTAACTGACTGGTCTATCTCCTCCATTGCATTGCCTAAAAGCCAGACTTTGTTCAGGTGTCTCACAATTGATAGACTATTGGGTTAAATAAATCAGTAAACATCTCAAAAGTTTTCACACTCCACTAAGTCACCAAAAAGCAAGTAATACAAAATATATAGTTCGTAGAGAATAACAGTTACGAATCTTAGTATAACAACTGGTCAAGAAATGGTTGAACACCAACAATTACAGCCATATGATAGCAACATGTTAAAGAAAGATCTACAGTTCCACGCCAATCAGATTTTAACAAAATTCATTCTTCTTTCAACCACTAAGGGTGGATATCTTCCATTGTACATTTAGTATGTTGGTTTTAACTTGTCACTGTTGTGTAAACTAATACCTACAACATAAAAGAAAGGGCGGGGGGTGGAATCATTTATATGTAAAAGCTTACCAGATGTCGCTCAGTTTTACAGTATGGTTGTATAACTGGAAGACCAAGAGGAGTGGTCCAAATAACAGGATGATTTTCAGAAGTAATCACCTATATAAAGTTTAAGGTCCCACCATTCAGGAATAGAAAGAAAGCTCGAAAACATGCAGGCACACACATACACAACAGTGCCAAAACCAATAAATTTTATTATCATTTGAAGTTCAACATGGCTACAAGACCAAACCTTTGCGCAATCACCAAGCCAACCCATAATGACACGGGCAGCTCCAAAAATTTCTCCAAGGGCAGTTAATGTCACCTATAAAATGACGAGTATCAAAATATAAAACATCATATAGAAAGAAGCTTTTATTGAATATTTCAATGAAAGGATTACATTCGCTAAAACCGACTACTCTCTGTTACAGAAGACCTATAATAGCCTTTGAGAAGAGTTAGTTGTAACTAGTTACACAAGTCAGTAACAACTAAGCAAAAAGAACAAAACAGAAAAACTAAGAGATTCACTTAACCATAAAAAAATACAAAGAGAAACATCTCTAAAAGGAGAATAAAGCAGATTTATTGTATAAGCATGTTTTTGCATGTTGCCTCACATGTATTTCCTCTCATATTACAGTTAGCTTTATTAAAACCAAACCCATCAAGAAATAAGCACTCAAATAGTACTAAACATACAATTCTCTGAAATGATCAACTTGATCATAAACTATATCTAGGTTCCATATTGATCAGGTTTAAAAAATAATATTTTGTGTACTATAAGCCATGAAACACAACACGGCTCTTCAATGGTGTGCCTTTGTGTCTGACACTCCGCTGAAATGTCAAATCTGAAAACCATCTTTTTGCGGCTTGGACACAGCTCTTACATGGTCTAACACAGCGTTAATGAGGAGTGATTTTTCAGAATTTAGAAAGTCAAAAGCTTAATGCGTTTGTGCTATAATTATAGAAATAAGGAGTAGATCCTATATAATCAGAAATATCTAGATTGTATATCTATTATTAGGAACATTTTTATTTATTCTCATATTATATCTTCATATATTATCGAATTTTTGAAGTTGTTAATTTGTCTTTTGATGAACCTCAGTTAGAGGGTGTCTTTTTCAATGATGATGATCAAGAAGGAGATGAAATCTTAAATCAATTAGATTCTTTTCATTATTTAGATTTAAGATGATGGATTAGATTCAGTTTTGTATTAGGCAACAGTGTTCAGATTGTTATATTTAACTAATTTTTTTATTGATGATTTTGAATATATAAATTTAAATAATTCGTAATGTGTATGTATATGTAGACGAGTCATCGTGTCGTGCATTTTGGAGATTATAAGTGTCCTTGTGACTGTGTCTTTATCGTGTCCATGCTTCACAGACTGTAAGTGTTCTAATAGGGAATAATCTCCAATGATGCAAGGATAGGAAAAACACATCAAATCAGCCATCGCACTTTCTAACAGCTAATATAGGTCCGTATAACATGGCTGAAACTTACTTTAGCAGCATAGCAAGCTGCAGTAAATAAAAGTTGGTCATCAGTAATAAAGCCTTTCTCCACTAATCTTCTCTTCATTTGCTCTCTTGCCCCAACAAAAGTAACACCATAAACAGAGGTCATCACTGTCTGTTTGACCAGTTTTCTGTCAATCTGAAAGCTTCCAAAAGCTGGTGAGTAAAAAGAAGAGATTATAGCTAATTGGAGGAACATATTTTAATCAATATTGACCTGATCAATTAAAACTCTTGCCAACAAAGCATTTGGATAGACAGCTGGGTCTTTGTTACTGTCCCTTCTCATAATATCATGAACCCTGCTCAAATATTCATGTAAAAATAAATACTGATTATGCATAGTAAAGTTGGTGAAATCAATTGTATTGTGCACTTAGTACTTTGTTGGGGTGTAGACAAAATACTACTTTTAAGATAATACAGTAAGTATACTTGAGCAAAGTAGGTCACGAGGTAACATATTTTAACCAAAAAGTATATATTTGACTAATATTAGTAAATTTCAATGCATTTGTGAAAAATGCTTTTTGCACAGCAAGGGAGTAATGTAATGATTTTGAGCTTGAAATAATGCAGCATGAAATGGTGGTTTGAATGTGAAGTGTATAAGCTGCCGATGAAGGATTTAACATACCTAGCAGCAATCTCTGAGTAAACGTCAGCTGGTCTCTCACTAGCCACCAAGTTAACAGCAGCAGCCTCCAGCTGACAAATAATTTTTATTCCAGAATAATGAGAATAGAAAATATTATAGAATAATTAATTAGTTTAATTGCCCGTTGTAATCAAGTGCAATAATTCATGAAAGCGAACACATAAATACTTAATAACTAAGATAAACAGATTCATGTGCTCCAGTTAGTGTGCGGTGGTTGCAACTTTAATATTACAGCTCCTGACTCGCATGTCAAGGAAATACAGCATCGGTTTAAAGCATATCTATCTTTAACTAAATTCAATAAGCAAGAAGAATTACTAGTACTCTACAATTGGGAGAATAGGAAAGAAATTAACAGATTATAAAATATTATTGATAGAACACCAATTGTAATAGACGGTAAATAGGCTTAATAACACCATGTTGCAGAAATTACAGCAATTTCAAGCTGTCCTAAAGTTCAGAAACTCCTATAGAAGCTCTGCATGTCCAGAAACTGTCTCCTAACACTATCTACACATATAAAATGAAAATGATAACTGCTCCATAAACTGCCACGTATCAGTTATTAAAACTGAATTTTGGCATTACAGTACCCGTCAAACCTCCATGGCTCTCTCTTTATCGGTGATGATAATGAAATTCTGCACATTTGTGAAATGACAGGGTTGGAAGATCGAGCCCTGAGTTTAATGCAAGCCTCCAGAGAGGCATTCGTAGACTGTATCCTACATGGTCTTGGGTAGATGGGACGTGCTTCCAAATGGTCAAAATGAGGAAAGGCTGACAGAGAAGAACGAGAGTGAGTAGATCAAGCTACGGCTACAGCTTCTTGGTGAGTTATTTTCCCTAGATGTGGTCAAAAATCTCGAAGCCTCAACAGATCATTATTCTGTCTACTAAATAGTCAAGGTCAAACAAGGGTATCCAGGCTCCTATATCTCCTAGAATAAACTTCCCAAATAGTGGATCTCTGTGGCCTAGGTGGTCTTAATGCTTATCAATTATATTGCTATAATATTGTTGCAAATCATGGTCATACTATTGAATATAAGACCAAACATGAAGAAGGTAAAAACATCTAAAAGCACCCAAAACAAGAAAGGATACCATTTTCTGTATATTGAACAAGCTATGTTAATACACCAAAATAACACTGACATTTCAAAATATAGTGACTCGAGGAAACTAATGAATAAAGATACAGAACAATAAATCATACTAAAATTATCACAAAATTGAGGAAGTACAAACTTCTAGGTATAAAAAACAGGGATTATTTCAAGAGTAATGAGTTGTTTCAAAATCAAAACAGGATATATTAGACTTACAGAATCTCTTCCCAAAGCAGCATAGTGTTGTAAGCCATTACAGGAACCATCCTAAAATTCATCAAAGTAGTGTTGTCAGCAACTTTTAGAAAATTATCAGTAAAAGTGATAGGAGACCAGTGCTTAAGAGAGTGTATGTAAGGGCTACTAGAGGGGAAATACAACAATAACTGAATAGCTTATAAATAGGAGGATAAGGGGTGGCAGTTTGAAGTTATGAATTGATTCAGAAGTTGTGAGGAGAGGTCTCTAGAATACCTTATTGTATGTCTAGGTCACATTGATCAATAGACATTTAATGAAAATACAGGTTCATTGCCTTGTTATTTTTTCCAAAATCTTCCATTCTGTCAATTGAATCCATCAATTGGTATCCAACAGAATGATCCAACAGTTTTTTTATGGTTTGTGAGAAAAATAGATGCAAGAATTGAAGCTCTAGAGAGAAACAGCGGAATGGTCTAGGAAGGCAGACCTACCCCTTTTTGAAGGAGAGCAAGCACCAAGTTGGATAGAGAGAATTGAAAGGAATTTTTGCTTAATAAACCTTGATGAAGAATAGATGCAAACAGTCTTGGTAGCCATGGAGGGGGAGGCACTTTCTCGGTTACAGTGGTGGGAATCTTGCACAAAGAATCTTAATGAGGGGAGTTTTAAGAAGCAATCATGAAAAGAGTTCAGTCCACAACGGTGAAAAACATTCAAAATTTTATCGGACTGAAGCAAGAGGGTACGGTCAAAGAGTATAGGAGGCAATTTGAGATTTTAGGGAGTCCATTAAAGGTGAACTAGCTGGAGTACTTGTGTGGAATTTTCGCTAATGGTCTAAAGGAAGAGATTCATGTGGAAAGTAAGGATCCATAGGCCATATTCATTGAACGAGATGATGGTCTTTGCACTTTTGATTGATGAAAGGAAGAAAGTGAAATGAGAGAAAGAGGAGATTATACGGGAAGGCTAACTCAAAAGCTTGAATCTTTGTAGCATGGCAGGGTTGACCTCTAAGAATCAATCATGATGTGGGAGGAAATCAGGTTTTGGTTCTAGTTGATAATGGGGCAACTAACAATTCCATAACCACAAAATTGGTAGAAAGATTGGGGTTACCAGTGGCACCTTGTAAAGGTGGGTGAGAGGAGGGCAGAGAATTAATGCGTGAGAGAGCTTACAAGGGCAGCTGCAGAAATTGTGTTTTAATGCTGACTTTTATGTGTTGACTTTAGACAGGGAGGATATAGTTTTGGTCATGGAGTGGTTAGAAGGCATGGGTGATATGAAAACTAATTTCAGAGATTTGACACTGAGAATTAAAAAGGATGGACTTAAGCACACACCGAAAGGGAATCCAACCCTTTGCAAGGGGGAAGAAGGCTTTATAGTGTAGTAGTGTATGATTCACAAGTTAGAAGGAACAGAAGGGATTGGGATTCTAGAAAATGCCAGGGATGATTTAGAAGAGTTTGAGGATTTTTTCCAAGAAAAACCATGGCTTCCACCTAATAGGATTTATGACCATGCTATATTATTGAAAGAAGGAGCAACAATCCCCAATCTCAAGGATTATAGCTATCCCCATTTCCAAAAAACTAAAATTGAGAAGCTAGTTGTTGATATGTTAACTGCGTGTGTGGATTATAAAGCTTTAAACAAGGTAACAATTCCTAGTAAGTTTCCATCCCACCTAATTGATGAATTGTTGAATATGTCGGGTGCAGTAATTTTTATCGAGTTGGATCTTAAATCAGACTATCATAAAATTAGAATGAAGGAGGAGGATATACCTAAAACAACTTTTAGGATGAATGACAATCACTACGAGTATTTGATAATGCATTTTCGCCTAACTAATGCACCTTCTACATTCCAAGCCTTGATGAATGATATCCTTAAACCATACTTAAGGAAATTTACATTAGTTTTTTTTTTTTTTTATGATATACTAATATACAACAAAGATGAGGAAAGTCATGTGACAACTAAGAAAGGTCTTTTAATTATTTAAGAAGAATGAATTGGTGGTAAATATAAGAGGGATGTGCAACTAGAGCAAGGAGATTGAGTGTATCTCACGGCTGCCCCTCATAGGCGGAAGACTTTGGCCTAAAAGAGGATTGAGATATTGAGTTTCAAATTTTATGGCCCGTTTCAGGTGTTGGAAAGAGTAGGTCCACTTGCATATAAACTCTCATTACCTGCTAAATGTAAGATCCATCCAATGTTCCATGTTTGCAAGCTAAAGAAAGCAATTCCAACTGGTATCAATTGCAACGCAACAAATTTCAAGCTGCTTTGACTGAGGATTGGGAAATTCAACCTCAATTAGAAGATATACTGGATCTGCATAGATTTTCACCTTGAGGACAATATGAAAGTTTTAGGGAGGAGTATAGATAGGAGACCAGTCATTAAGAGAGAGTATACAAGGGCTAATGGAGGGGAAACACAACTGTAACTTATAAATACGAGGATAAAGGGTGGTAGTTGGAAGTTAAGAATTGATTCAGAAGTTACAAGGAGAATAGAGGTCTCTCGAATACCTCATTGTATGCCTAGGTCCACATTGATCAATAGACATTTAATAAAAATACAGGCTCGTTGCCTTGTTCTTTTTTCTTTTTCCAAAATCTTTCATTCTATCAATTGAATCATATCAAAAAGTGAAAAATATTAACCTGAAAGCTGGATACACATGACAATGATTTTCAGTATGAAGAGCCTACCATGCAATTCTTTGTAAGAGTTTTCGTACCAAATTTAAAGTTTTGTCTATTCTGACTTTTCTTATGATTGTAAGCTACCATTTAGATAGCATAATTTCTATTGATTATCTGCAGAAATTTCTATGCATCATAAGCCGACAGGGGAGCTTGGAGTCGGTTTGGTCACTTATAAAAGTAGTCTGCAAAGTTAAAACATCTATTTTTCAATCCTAAGGCTTTCAATGAAACATTTACCTGATGAATTGGCAGATGTGAGAGAACAGAATTTGGTGACGAGCTTCTTAAGGCTTCTGACAGATTAATACAAGCAGCAAGGCACTGAAAAGGATCCTCAGCCATTAACCACCAACGATTTCCATTAATAGGGTTATCAGCAGAGTCAAATATATCATGGAGATGATTCTCTACAAAAGCTAGGCGATCATCATAAGACAGCTTTTCAATACCACCAGCATATAAATTGGCCAAGTGTATTTTCAGCCAGTGTAGTCCAGACTTTCCTAATGGGCGGCCTTCAGCAAACTCAAGCAATCCTCGGCATAGATCACAGCTTAAATGATTCAAATGCGGATGCATGGGATATGCTCTACCACGGAAGTCAATATTGTGGGGATAATAAAAGCCTTCCTCTTCTTTCATTTTCTGAGCCACCTGTTTCAGATGTATATTGTAATTATTTTTCATTTGGTGAAACATGGAATAGAAAATAATAATGGAAAATTTAGATGAGATTATGAAACTCATGATCAAATGGAATCAACATTCTACTATGCAAGATCAAGGCAAGACCACAGGTGAAGGTCTTACAGAAAGCTTGAGTTCAGTGTCACATCTTAGAGAATGTCTCTCTAGATTAATTTTCTCTGCCTTCCTTACACTCCACTTCCATTCCTGAATTTGTCTGAATTCCTCTACAGGTGGCCTCTCTGGTATAGGAACCTACAAGTCAATTTAGAATATATGTAGGCCAGATAACTTACATAGAATAGGTAATGCTGAAAACTCATCACTCTTCAAGCTCTCATATTTAGAAAGAATAATATATTTCTTCTATATATCAATAATGAGGCCATTGGACCTATAAATACATGAGTCTGCTGGTTATGTTAGGAAATATAGAGAACTAATTCTTAGGAAACAAATCCCTGTAATTATGGCATTGTTTTTAAATACATAATCCTAGTATTAATAACAAGATACACCTGTAATAAAGAATAAAATTATAGAAAGGATAAAATAGAAAACTTCCTACATAATCAGCAGCACCATTTTGACACAAGCATTTGACCAAAAAGGGGAGGAAACATACAGATGAATATATTTAAGTAGTTTAGGTTAAACTTTCTTTTATTTATTTATCTTTGCCATCTAACTTTCAAAAGAAATAGAAAAACAGAAAAAAAGACAAAAGAACTTTTATAAAGATATCTCTAAAATTTGTATATTGTTTATGCTTACATCTTTACGATCAATCAAACCTGCAATGTTACCTCCTGCTGCCCAGAGGTACTCCACAACACCAAGTAATCTTGCATTTACTCGCCATTTGGTGTTGCCAAGTGTATCCAGGGCCTACAAAGGTGTGTATAGGTTAAGCTTATACACCAAAAGCATAATATCAAAATAAGACCAAAAAAGAAAGTGTCAAAAAGAATGGTGCCTTTGTGCAAGGAAAATTAAAAAGAATACCTAAACTAAGGTTTAAGATAAAATTAAGTTTTCAATTCAAAGCACCTTCAAATGTAGGAGACTACAAAAATTGAAATTTGAAAGAAATTAACAATGGTGTTTAATAAAACAAATTGGAACCACTCATTTGAAATATTGCCACGTTACTTTTATAAAATGAAAAGGTTATCTAAATGTTGTGTGTCAAATGCAGACCACGTGGTATGTATTATGCCAATTTACAGAATCAAATACAATGGAGAAGAGAGTAGTCTCAAAAAAGGTGAATTCAGCAGAAATAGTCTATAGTTGAAAAACAGAAATAAAAATTTATAAATAGTACCTCAAAAACTTTTCGCATTTGTTTCCTTCCCACATTCTTCATTACATCTTGCTGCTTCTTGGATCCATGAGTGCGCATGATATAAGATGTCAAGAACAAATAGCCACCATTTTCATACCTGGAAAGAGTGTGGTAAGATAATAAACATTCAGTCTCATGCAAGGAGAGAGAAGCACCTAAGAATTTAAGGTTGTAGAGATGTCGTAAAATTGCATTCCTTACAACTTTCTGTATTTTCACCACATTCAAGATAATTACCATATTCAAAAGAAATAGCTATAAGTTATTAAGTTCACTGTTCAATTCAAATTTGTTGTTCCCATTCAGACCTGATGAAAAGATTAAAAATTACACATATTTCTAATGGATTAAACTGTACAAAGGATGCGTGAATATATAGATCCAAGAAGCCAACAAATAAGGGGGGAATGAAGCAAAATCTATCCTAATTACAAAACGTACAACAAATTTCCTATAAATATGCTATCTGCATAAACACAAATCAAATTATAGTCTCAAATACCTCCTATAGAAACATAATATCCTAATGTGGACCATCTGCATTACATATAAAAGAATAGGAAGTCAAATGCTTGAAGCAGGAAGCAAAAGCCATAGAAGTTTTGAAGATAGTTTTTGCTTTTCTTAAGTTCCAAACATTGAAGATGACAAGGTAGCCTAACACCTAAATGTTAGTGAGTCTTAGAGGTCATAAGAAGCATGTTTGTTAGTTAAACTCTTTTAAGATGTAGAGAAAAAACATAAATCATTTCAAAAGGATCTAGGGGTAAAAGTTTTTGAAGCTTAAAACAGCACCAATTCAAGCACCCTTCTTGAAGACAATATGCATATACTGTACACTAGAGATAACAATTCCAGCCTTTCACTAAGCTACCTATATTCCAAGGAAGTACCACAACCAACCTAGAACTTTTGTTCGAAAATGATACATGATGGTATTGTCTCGGTTTAGCAATCCTGTTATGATCAAGGGGTGTAAAAACTATATCAACATAAACAACCAAATAAAAATATTGGTTAGAGGAGCATACATAAAAATGGAATAGTCTACTGCACTCCAAATCAAGCAAAATGCTAGATAACTGCACTAAATTTCATAAAGCATGCTTGAGGGGACTATTTGAGAGCATATAAAGCCTTGTAAAGTCAATATATATCCATGAGATTCCCCTGGGCAACAAAACCATTTGGTTGTTCCATTACCTCTTCTAAGTTTCCATTAAAGACGATTTTATATCTAACTGGTACAATGATCAATGTCACATGGTTTCCGTAGAAAGAAAGAAATTAATACAGGTCATTTTAACAACATGGAGTATCATTATAATCAAGGGCAAACATGTGGGTATAGCTTTTAGCCACCAAATGAACTTTCATCCTAACAATTACCCTGTCTACACCAACTTTTACAACATAGACCCAGTGACATCAAACGGTACAATTTCCAAGAGGAGAATGAATAAGGGTCCACATCTGGATAGAATCTAAAATTTTCATCTAATCAATCATAGTCTATTGCCACCAGGGATGAGAAAGAGCTGTAGAGACTTAGCACTAGTGATATAAGAAAGAGTGAAGGCAAAGGTATAGTTCAGAGGATAAAAATAGTGATAAACTAGGGAAATTATAAATAGAACGAGGAATGGATACCTTATCAACTGCAATGCAAAGATCATTTAATAACACCAGAAAATCCATAGTAGAAGGTTGGGACAAAAGACAAGTCAACTGAACTTTTGCAGGAGAGGTGTCAACAAAGATATGACACAAACGACACTGACAAGTAATCAAGGGACAAGGAGTAGGAGGCCTTGATGAATATAGTGGAACTGACCTATCTGGGACAGAAGTAGATTGAACATTCGAGGTGAGACAAAGAATAAGTAGTGCTTGAGAAGCAGGAAAGGAATACCTTCAAAGAAATTGATATTTTATAACTTGTCAAAATGATGTTCGGAAGGACAGTGACATTGATACCTCTTCTAAACTCTAGAATAGCCAAGGAAAACATGTTTCACAACACAAGCAAATAGTTTGTCAAGTCTTGGACTAAGATCATGAACAGAGCAAGTGGAGCCAAAATCGTGAGGAGGAATACAAAACACGGATTCATTAGGAAACAATACAGAATGAAGCACCTTGGCTTGATTAGTGGAAGATAGCATTTTACTTATAAGAAAAACGCAGTAAGGACAATATTGCTCCAAAACTTCAAAGGGGCATTAGTACTCATGAGCAAAGTACATGCAATTTCCATAATAGAATACATTTCTTTGAGGAGTATAAGGACAGTGACACAGAAGTACAAATCTATTATTAACCATAAAAGAAATAAAAGGAGTTGAAGAATATTTTGTTGCATTATTACTATGTAGAATACAAATAGAACAAATCAAACTGATTAAGAATTATTTTAAAGAGATTTTTAGTTACACCAAATAATGTTGATCCTTCTTTAAAATCCACATACATATGGAAAACTCACCAGTAAAGGCTACAAAAAACCTGTCCTAAAACAAGTGACACAACCTGGACCTCATACATTTGAGCGAATACATCAAAAGGAGCATAGTATGTGTGACTAAACACTGCTAGGATAACAAGAACAAACATGTTTTTCAAGCTGACAAGATTAACACTCTAAGTACTACAAATAAGATTAATGAGGAACCATTTTCTTTAAATTTTTAAGACTCTGACCCAACCAACAATAAAGATTAGGAGACCTTGTACTGGTGCATGCAACTGAGGATGAAGACTGGAGGTAATAAATCCCGTGTGATTCATATCATGTACCAATTGTCTACCTTGTATTCCTATTCTATATAAGAATAGAATCAGAAGTGAAGGTTATATAATAATTTTGACTACGAGTTGGAGGACTAACAGAAATCAAATTAAAACTGTAATTAGAGAAAAGAACATAATCAGGAGATAAAGATGGAAGACGAGTGACTGACCAATGCCACTAGCTTTAGCTTTTGACATACCTACAAAAGTAATATGATGAGGAGTTTTAAATTGGGATGATTTAGAGTTAAGAAAGGGATTACCAAGTGCATGGTTAGAAGCACAAGAATCCTAATCAAATGGTCAAAAGACGAGGATTAAGAGAAACAGCATAGAATTACAAGTATGAGCAACTGTGGCTAAGGATGACGCCCTGAGGTGCAAGAACTTCTTATACTCATCATTGGATAACACATTATGCTGTGTTCTTAGGCTCAACATCCACCTCTCCAGCTTTGAAAAGGGTTTAAACATGGCACAATAAATGAAGCCAAGTCTCAATAAATTTAACCAATGCAGACATTTCAACATTAAATACTAGTATGAGCCATTCCATGTGTCATACCCTTTCCACTTTTTTGGAGGTACTAGCATTGGCATGTAAGGCATTAACATATGCTTAACCTGCACAAAATAAATGCATAGATTAATAATAATAATAATAAAAAAAAAAAAAACACACATTAAGATATGTATGTTCATGTGTTATCCTCTCCTTTAGGAAAGAATAACCCCTTACTAACACGCTTAAAAGAAAACAGATTTAGAAATAACAAGTTAGAAGTAATGTGAATGTTTAATGATTTCACCCAAAAAACCTTCATGCTTTTATCTAGCACTAGCAGGAAAAGATAAAGTCCTTTAAAGCACAAAATCTTCACCATGAAGTTGACACAAAAGCAATAAGAATCTAGGTGTTAAGGCCCTCCTGTACCTCCACCTGAATACAAGTTCTTTCGGGGGAGGAGAGTAATAAGAAGTTCAAAAACTAATTTACAGCAGGATAGTGCGATATTGTTGTACACAATTATTAATTTGCTTTGCTTTCATGCTCAGTAAAATCAAAACCTTTACAACTCAGTAGGACAAATTCAACTGCAAGTTATTGTTCAAACAGATTAGGAGGGTGGGGGATAGATCTCTCAACTTACAGATTTATCCATCCCAGCAAGGACTAGGGGATCACATTCTATAACACCATAATTCTTCAAAATCTTTTGCCTACAAATACCAAACAAATATTCAAAATATAACAATAAAAACACATGGGAGAAATAAAGTCACTTTCATCAAATCATTAAACACTGATCTTTGGAGATATTTTTTGTTGTTCATACTTTAAAAGATCAATCATTGACATACACATGAAACATGAGTCCCTCTTCAAAATGTAAGATTTTTATCCTCTCATTTTCCTTAAGCAAAGATGCAACCATACACCATTACAATACCTTATAATATCTGCTTGACAGTGAGAATCCTAAATTAATAATAATTGATTAAAAGAATCACAATATTCAAATAAACAGCCAATCACCATTTTCTCTAATCTTATAGTGCAATTTAGTTACTTAGGATTAAACTATTATACCAATCATCATACTGATTTAGGTTCTTTAGAAAAAGGTGAAGCCTCACTCTGGATTCTTTGATATAACTTTAAATCTATGCCTGAATGCTGGTCGAATATCAGGTGGAGTGTCAGCAGACTGATTAACTGGAGAGTGTACAAATGCTGTTTGAATTAATAAATCTATTAATCGACTTCCCAGCTGCAGATATTCATAGAGTTCACTCATTAGTTCCAATCAAAACAATAAAGTCAAAGATAATCACACTCAGACATTAAAACCAACCTTAGCCTGGATATTACGCCCCCAAGGGCCACATTCTTCCTCTTTCAATAGCATCTGAACCTGTTTAAGTCTTCTTCTTTTAATCAAACCATTTACACGTTTCCTTAATTTTTGTGTATCATTATGCATACAGTCTTCACGAGCAGCCTCCGTTTTCTTACTCTTGCGAGTTCTAGTCTTTTCCAGGAAGTTATGAATCCTAACCTAAAGTACAATAAGATAACCAAAACAAATATGTAATTTATAAAGGAGTGAAACAAGTAGAAAGAGTGCAATTCTTATCTCACATCGCTGTTAATGCTAGATTACAGCAACAACAACCAAGAAAAGGGACACGAGCACAGAAGGAAACTACAATGAAACACAACTCCCACTAGTATCTCCCCTCCCCCAACAGTAAAATTGGATGTGAGAATTCATTGACAAAGAGCCCCCTGGGCTAGGTACAAATTAAATGGAGTAATTAAAGGATTGAACCTCAACTGGTATCACACATTACTAATAGCATGTTTGGATTTCCGGTGGGAAGCTTCTAAAAAACAAAGAGATACACATGTTTTCCTTTAGCAAAAGAACATTTAGAAGCTTAGAGCGGCAACCAAACAAAGAGTAGAGTGTTGGGTCATCATGAACAACTTATTTCACTTTTATCCCCAATGCCAGAAACTTTAAGTGAAAACAGTGACAAAAAGTCACAAAATATCAGACTAAGGGTCCAGCAAACTTTACTGAAAACATCAAGGCAAGACACAAGGAAAAATGTAACAGCAAAACCACTTATTAAATATTAAGATATGGCAACAGGTTGTAAACATGCCAATTGGCCATTTTGGAAGTCTCTCGCAACTTATCATTTCACTAATCTATGTCCCAACAGGAGGACAAATAATCATAAAGTTTGGCACATAATGAAGTAAAACTCACCACATTTCCCCATTTTCAATTTAAAAACGACACACACAAAAGTAATCATACAACGACAACAAAGCCTTATTATGTCACTAGGTAACAAAAAAAAATAAAAATAAACACACTAAAATAAACCCCAAATAAATTAAATTTTAATTAGTTAAAACAAAACTCATTAGAGTCCCCCAAAACTTACACATGGACCAAAAACCAGCAGAAATAAAGGTCCTGTTCGGGGTGGTGGTGAGCAATTTTGGTTTTTAGATACAATTTTCAAAGCCAAAACATGTTTTGCCAAAATGGAGTTTAAATGATTTTAATTTTGAATGTTTTTTTAAAGATCTTTTCAAATACTGTCTATAATCCATAACAAGATTCTCCCTTTCCCTGTACACATTTTATATTTTTATTCTACCTTTAATTATACTTCAACATTAAAAAAAGGAAAAAAGAAGAATGGAAATAAACTATCCAAACGTTAAAAGTAACTCTAAACACACTTCAACAACACAGCACATTAGAAATCATCCATATCTTTATATAAAATCCACTAAAATATAAACTACCAAATATTGATTATAAAAGTCATTTTAAAAAAATCTTATAAATAGTTGCATTTTACATAAAACTCTCAATAATTTTTTTATGTCAAAATAGTCTTTTAAAAACTCAAATCTCAATCCAATACACTCTTTACCACTTTCATGGCCACAAATAACACCTCTCTTCAATTGATAAACCAATAAAGACGAAAGTGTCACATGATGTACCTCCTGTTCCACAGCCATACCAATCTGAACAGCAGCATCCACAAGGAGAACACAGCCCGCATGATGATACTCCATGCTCACCAAACCCATCACCTTATGCATGACAATTACAGCCATTTTTGCCGCAGGCAATGAATCAATGTGGGGTGCAAATGCCGTTTTGTGCTTCTTCGTCCTTTTCGACTTCTGCTCTGCCTCTATGGCCTCCTTGAGAGGGCCAAACCACCCCAAAAACAGAGCCTTCACGTGAGGCAAATTGGGAGTCAGATTCTTCTCACGCATTTCTCTCTCTAGCTCTCTGTACTCCTCTACCATATTCTCCAACGCTTCAGTCTCCATTTGAATCTGCCTCCTCCTCAGCCAATTCTGTTTCTCCTCCTCAATGTCAGTCATCAACAAGTCGTTCAAAATCCAAGGTGAATCTTGGATGAATACCCTCTGGGGTGGGTCAGGTGGCTCGGTTTGATGAACCCCATTAACAGGTTCGTGACAATTTTCGAGGTCATGGACGAAATTGTGGTGGAATGAATCAAATAGAATATGAAATCGAGTTCTTGAGGGTTTGATTGTTACCGGAATAAGAGAGGAAGGAAAAAAAGAGGAAATGGGGGTTGGGAAGAAGAGAAAGTGATGAAAAGATTGAGCTTTTGTTGGAGGGGTTCCCCTGTGAAGGAGAGGTGTGGGAAAGAAAGTTGCAAACCCCATTGAAGCTAACGTGTGGATAGTGGAAACAATGTTGTTGGAAGTGGAAGAACATCAAACCTTCCTTAAACCCCGCCCTTGTTTTTGTTGTGTTAATTTTATTTTTTTTCCCATTTTCTTATAATAATAGTTAAACTTTGTGGTAATGCATTAAAATTTATAGGTCTCATGATGTGTTTACAATATTGTGATATTCCACAATATTGTTTTTAAGATCATACCTATTTACTAAAAAATCATATTTCTTTATTTTATTTCAATATTTATCAAATATTTCATATTTTCTCACGACATCTTTTTGTTAATACTTATAAGAAATATTATATATTTTATATTTTAAAAATATTTAATATAATTTTGTAATAGTTTTCATTAGAATGAATAATAGGAAAAATAATATACGATAGGCTCATTGTCATTTACTTTGTAGAATATTAAGATGATTAATTAAAATATTTTAGAAAAATATAACATCCCTCTTTTATCGCAATAGTTATACGTGTAATGAATTATTGATGTAAAAAAGTATATGAAATAAGATTATGTTGAAATAGAGTAGGAAAAAGGTGATTTTAAAATTTAGTCTAATTGAACTGTATAAATATGCAATTTTTCTAAAGTGAAATTACAAGATATATATA
>Ga0123340_1000707_pt1 | contig 24320 bp, 17 predicted proteins | sample SirMexnodulemix_FD_89961 | JGI IMG/M metagenome (GOLD analysis project Ga0123340, IMG submission 89961) | Root nodule microbial communities of legume samples collected from Mexico - Siratro Mexico nodule mix | ecosystem: Host-associated > Plants > Roots > Nodule | place: Mexico: Nepantla...
ACGTCATTTCAAACTTAATTAAGCATATGATTTTCCTATATACTAATAATTTAACAGGTTATTTATTAATAATTTTTTTAATTTTTAGCTATATTTTTTAATTTCTCTTAGCTAAAAACGAGCTCTGTAATTACTTTTAACAAATAATACTCTTAATGGAAATATTTTAAGAAAGGAAAGGAGAAAAATAAACAGTGGGTAAAATATTTCTTTAATGTTTTTTTAATTTACCGAAAAATAAGTTTTATTTCCTTTATTAGAGAAGACGGTGAGGAAGATAATAAATAATTTCCAAAATAATGTGATAAGGCGATTCGTGCTTGCCAGCTTTACTTGGCAATGGTGGCAACATATATAGCCATCAACTCATAAAATAATTTTATGAAAAATTAAAAATTGGTGAAAAGGGGTTCATTGCACATCTTTTTTGCTTTCTGGGTTTGAAGAATTTTTCGAAAAAAGATTGATTCACAGGAAAAATGGTGTTGGATCCAAGGCTGGTGCTGGTAGTGTTCTTCAGCACCTGCATTTTGGTCATCAATGGCGACACAGATCCAAATGACGGTTAGTGTCTGCTCTGATCTCGCTCTTAGCTTTGCACTTTTCATCACTCTTTCTGTGTGTTCCATTGTGCTACGGTTAGTTAAGAGTACTTCTTTCTCTGTTTTCTCCCCTTATTGCTTAGATGTTTTTGTTTGATTGCCAATTATGTTTATGGGCAACTCTGCAAATTCGTCGGCAGATTAGTTTGATTCGGCCTATGTTTGTGTCTGGTTTTATTGGTTTTTGAACCATTGTGAAGTTTTCCAGCTGATCTCTTAAACTTGTTTAATTTAGTTACTCTGAATTACACTGGTTACTCAATGATTTCAGCAAATGGAAGGACTTTTTTTTTTATATATATATATTTGTTTTTCTGCTTTTGTTTTAAGTTATGTTTGAGCTGTGTGTAGCAATTCTCACTACTTTACTGTAGAGAATGTTGTCAAAGAATTAGGACTGATTGAACATCAGGAATTTGATGTAATAATACAGTTCCTATTTTCTTATGTTTTCCTCTTGTTGTACAGTTGAGCAAATTTCCATTAAAAAGAAGGAAAACTAGTTAGAATAATATCCACTCAACCTGCACTGAAACTAATTGTAGCAGTTGAGTGGGACCCTTAATCTTCGACTTTAATCCTCTACCGTGATCTTGTTGTCTTCGATAATTTTTGTGTTTTCTGTTTGTTGTTCAGATTTTTTCGTCTTTTATTGTGATATCTATTGCATTGAAGCCTAGAAATTCTATGAGAAGATTCAGCTACACATATTGCAGTTTAATGTTGTTTCTGATCTCCCTACGGGGTATGTAATGAAATTAATGAAGTACTTAGACCTTGTTTTACTGACATCTTGGGCTGTTACACCACTCTGTGGCTGCTCTCCATTTGTAATAGGTTTCAGCATTCACTTCACTTGTATCATGAGGTTGGCTGCTTTGTTACCAATAACAGTAACCTTGAACTATGTTAGCTGCATATCTGCTTAATTCCAAAATCCTACTCAGTTTTGTTTTGGGCTTTGTACAATGAATTTTGACCTACCGTATTTCTGAGAGATTTGAATTATTACATATTGATTGAACAATTCCACTAGCATGATAGATTCTATCTTGAGCTATATGCAATATCTGATATACCCATCACCAAAGTCTCATTGGTTCCTGCTATCAATGTAAGGTTTGAGAATGCTTTCAGGGAATAAATAAACTTGTTTCACTAACTTTTTTCACGTTATTTTTCTTGGCTGATGCAATCCAATCATATATTTATTCTCCTTTTGTTATCCACATCCACTTACTACACCAACAACTTGCTCTGCTTTATGACACTTAAAATATATATATGTTTGCATCGTGAACATCTGATGTTTAAATTTCTACTGAACCCCCAATGATGAACTTTTGTCAATTTAAACATGTGATGGTTTGTTGCACATATACTATGGTTTGATTAGTGGATAGGTGATATTTATGTAAATATATTTTCTTCATCTTTGTAGTCAGTAATATTATTTTTTTGTGAACTCCCATTCACCCATTAATTTAATCACGTATCATGTATTTCGGCCCAACAGATTGCAATTCATCATTTTAAGAATTCTCAATGAATCTGAATTTCTTCGTTGTTATTTTCTTTTTCTTGATGTTTAATAGATTAAAGTCAGCATTACAAATAATCAATTCTTCAGTGTGAACATTTTCTCAACTCAGGCTTATAAGATTAACGATTTCATTTGTTACCTTATGCTTATAAGTTAGAAGTGATATATTTGTAAATACTATCATAATAGGCTCAATAGTTGGCAAGTACCGTACATATATTTAAATATGTAAAAAGGATGGCAGTGAAGACACTAAATTAATAGAAATTTATCATACAACTTTCTATTTTACATGTCTGGGGTTGCCAATTATCTTTTTCTGAATGTTTGATGCAGTTAATTCTCTGAGGGTTATGTTTCAAAGTATGAACTCACCATCCCAGCTAAATTGGAATGGGGATGATCCTTGTGGGCAGTCTTGGCAAGGCATCACTTGCTCTGGCAATCGAGTCACAGAGATGTGAAGTCACAATCTCCCTTTCACTTTATATGACTTGGTTATTATTGCTTTTGGTGTTGTGGCATCTGATTCATTATTCCGTTATTTTTCACTTCTTATCAGTAAGTTACCTGGTCGTTCACTTTCTGGATCTTTGGGTTACCAGCTAGAATCCTTGTCATCGGTTACAAACCTGTAAGTTATTCATCATTTAACTAGTTTTATATGTATTGTGGTTACTACTCTTGTGACCTTGTAAAATTCTGCAGAGACTTGAGTAACAATAATCTTGGTGGTACCATACCATACCAACTTCCTCCTAATCTGCAGTACTTGTATGTTTTTATTATCTTTTACTACTTCTTTTGGTTTTTTGTTGTTTTTCATTTTATAATTTATTATTTTCTAACATTCTTGTTTGTTTGGATGCAGAAATCTTGCCAATAATAATTTCAATGGAGAAGTCCCTTATTCTCTTTCTCAAAAGACTTCGCTTGTAGTCGTGTGTGTAAATCATCTTGACTTGTTGACTACTTATTGTATAAACCTCCTTCAGAAGCAACTGGAGTTATTTTTTTTAATGTTAATATTTTTAATGTAGGAATCTTGGTCACAATCAGCTCCACCAAACACTTACTGTTGATTTTCAAAAGCTTTCTTCCCTCTCTACATTGTGAGATTTCCTATTTCTCCTGCATTTCGACAATATAGAAGTATAGATTTCTATCAAGTTTATGTTAACCATAACATAGTGATCTTTTTCATTTTTGTTCTGAAATTTTATGCTTTTTGCTATGAATTATTTTCCATGTTGCATTTGATAATTTCACATTACTTTTGATCCCATGGTCAAGATTATTTATGTTATTCTTTTGCAAAAAAAATTATCCATATACATCGATGATTGCATTATATTTCACATGTGCTTCTGTTAATTTTAAATATCGACGCTTTTGTCATAAGTAACAGTGGAGGCTATGTTTGTTCCATCTTCAAAGTAAAGTATGCTAGAACTGGTTCAGTGACAATTCAGGGCCAGGTTACAATATCTAGTATTTGTTGCAGGGATCTCTCATTCAATTCTTTGACTGGTGACCTGCCTCAGACTATGAGCTCACTTTCTAGCATAAGCACCATGTAAATGTCTAACTTTTCTTTTTCTTTTTTCCATTTTTCTGCTAATGTTGACATGGTATTGATTGCACTCTGAGTTGACTTGTTTACGTTTATGTAGGTATCTGCAAAACAACCAGTTTACAGGCACCATTAATGTCCTTGCTAATCTGCCTCTGGAAACTCTGTGTGTTTCTGTTTCTTGGAATGTTCTTTCCTATATTTCAATAGAAGTATCTTTTTGGTTGAATTTATGTTCTTTAATTTATCTCAGGAATGTGGGAAATAATCATTTTACAGGCTGGATACCAGAACAATTGAATAACATAAACCTGCAGTAAGCATTACCACTATCAGCACTTTTTCCCAAGAATCAATTTTTTGTCATAAATTCTATTAATCTTGAAATGGTCAAATTTAATGACAGAAAGGAGGGTAATAATTGGAGCTCAGGACCTGCACCCCCACCTCCTCCTGGGACACCTCCAGCAGTAACAAGAAATCGAAATCACAGATCTGGTGGACATACCCCATCAGATGCTGGCTCAAGCAACGATGGAGGCAAAAAGTCTGGTATTGGAGGTGGTGGCATTGCTGGAATAGTGATCTCCATCTTGGTTGTTGGGGCAGTAGTAGCATTCTTTGTGGTGAAGAAAAGATCCAAAAAGTCGTTTAGTGATATTGAAAAGCTTGACAATCAGCCCTTGGCTCCTCATACTTCACATCATCATGGTCTGCATGTTATTCTTGTATGCTATTGAAAAATCATTTTTACTCTAATTGGAAAATGACTGGGCTAACTATATTTTTTTCTCCTAGTGGATGAGTGCCTTGTTTTTATGCTTTCAGTTTAATTTTTAGCCATTAAGTCATTCCGCATTCATTATGTTCTGGTTGAAATTGACATTTTAATCTCGCATAATGCAGAAATGAATTCAATGCAAACCCCAACTGTAATTGACTTGAATACATTTGATACACCTCCAGCCCCGATAAGTCTTAAACCTCCACCTTTTGATCGTCATAAATCATTTGACGAGGATGAGTTTTCAAAGAAGTCCACTACAGTCATTAAGCCCGCTAAAGTCAAGAAGACCGTCACAGCTCCTACAAATGTAAAATCTTATTCTATAGCTGACCTGCAGATTGCTACTGGAAGCTTCAGTGTGGATCAACTTCTTGGTGAGGGGTCTTTTGGACGTGTATATCGGGCTCAATTTGATGATGGAAAGGTATTCCTTACGTGTTTTTGGCTGCAAGTACATATCCAATGCTAGTGGCAGAGATATATAATTCCTAAATAGCATCACCACATTACATAATTTTCGTAGGAATGGCTCAAATCTAAATGCTCTCAATATAAAAGGACGTAAATGCATGTCTTTTTTGTGCATATAGAAAGCACTATGGTTTTACAAGAATAAAATAAAAAAAAAAAAGTCTGAAGTCCTGCTGCATGTGTATGCCATATGTACAAGTACAACCAATATAAACCACTATAAGTGCCATTCATTTTCTATTTTACATTGAGTCTAGAATCTATGGATATGCTTATTGATGGTTTTGATCTTGTTTTTCTTCTGCAAATGTTGTAGGTTCTTGCTGTCAAGAAGATAGATTCATCTGTCCTACCCAATGATTTGTCTGAAGATTTTGTGGAACTGGTTTCAAGCATATGCCATTGGCAGCATCCCAATGTGACAGAGCTTGTAGGTTATTGTTCAGAGCATGGACAACACCTACTAGTCTATGAGTTTCATAAAAATGGATCACTGCATGACTTCCTTCACCTACCTGACGAGTATAGTAAACCATTGATATGGAATTCACGTGTGAAGATTGCTTTGGGGATTGCACGGGCTTTGGAGTAAGTTAGTTGTTTGTTAATGCTAACTCATGACTGAATCCAGATTTCTATTTACTTATTACCTCCTTTTTCTCTCTAATCTTTTTTCCTGAGTCATTTTTTTTGGCTTTTGCATGCTCACCTGTCTTATTTGGTTTGATATTTTTCTTTTTTCGTATATTTGTGCATTGTCTCCTTCTTAATAGATCTTTGTAACCATCTATTTGTTTTCTAAAAGGTGAAAATGTTTAGATTATTACTGTCAAGAACCAATTATACCAAAAGCTTAGTTGTGAGGTGAAGGCTTATGCATGTTTTTATATTATACAGGAGCCTTTTAGGGCTTAAAGTGTGGACAATGCTAACACATCACCCTACCCTGGGATAAAATTCTACTTTTATTTATAAGAATAGGGGCAGCAAGGGTCAAAATCTTGTCCTTTTGGGGTTATATAATAGACTACAATATACTGACAATAACTGGTTATTACAAAAAATTAGTTTTTAATGTGAATTCTTTTGAGTGGTTTTTATATTTAAATCTATGTTCAACTTTGAAAATGAAAAAATAGGATAAAATAGATTGATGTTATAAAATTTGTATATAAATTCAAATTTTGTACACTATCAGATCTTTAGTCAACATACTATCAGCAAATAAGAAACCGCTGCTTTGCTGTAGAAACAAAGGACTTTTATTGCCACTTTGCGGAAGAAATTAAGGACTTTTACTACTAGTAGTTTAAACAAACCTAATACAAGACAACATAAGGCTAGACTTCAAGCATCAATGTGAACTTTTGCCCCGAGAATCAACAACCTAACTCTATTTACATTTTTTCCCAGGTATCTACATGAAGTTTGTTCACCATCTGTTGTTCATAAGAATATAAAGTCAGCCAACGTGTTGCTTGATACAGATCTTAATCCTCATCTTTCCGACAGTGGATTGGCAAGCTATATTCCTAACGCAAATCAGGTGACTTTAGTTTTTTGGTACTTGATGGTGTTTGGCAAGGGTAGTTTACTCTGTTTTTGTTGCTACTTTTATCATTTTTATAGGTTTAACTACTCATTCTCACTTTTCAGTTTTGAAGTATTTGTTTACTTAAAACTGTAGTTCTTTAGTTGAGATTGGCATGTCTCATTCTCAAGTTATAACAATTAGGGAAAGAGAATGGTTGGACTTATATAATATTTTGTACGATTGACCATTGGCTTTAGTTGCGTAGCCTGTGAGACTTGTCTCTTTTAAAAGCTTAAGCTGTTAGGTGGAGGCTCAATATTTGCACTTAAAGCATAGACAATGCACAAGCCACCCTAGCTTTGTTGGCTAGTAGTGAGGGGCTTGAGGAATTGGCATGAAGTCATAAGCTTGGACCTTATTGCCATCATTTTAATAAAAAGTAAATTTAACCTAATTATGAAGAACGAACAATGGTTGAATTTCAGACCACTCAGTCATAGAGAATCTAATACCGTGACAAAAACTAATTATCCTAAAATGTTTTAAGACAAGTGTTCTCAAGATTGGATACATATTGTGTTTGTGTCATTGGCAAGAATACTGCAGTTTTCTTATGAAAGCTATTTCTCCTTTTTTTTCCACAGACATTTTTAATACTAAAAGTATTAGAAGCTCTAACCTATTTCTCTCATGTTCAGGTATTGAACAATAATTCTGGATCTGGATATGAAGCTCCCGAAGTTGGCATGTCTGGCCAATATACTCTTAAGAGTGATGTCTTTAGCTTTGGAGTTATCATGTTGGAACTTCTTAGTGGACGGAAACCATTTGATAGGTGAAAGATTGATATACCTTTTAACATGACTGCTTTTACATCTAAATTGATTCCAACATAAATGGACTCATGCAAAGTTGTTAAAACGTACTTTCTGCAGCTCAAGGCCAAGGTCTGAGCAGGGTTTGGTTCGATGGGCAACACCTCAACTCCATGATATCGATGCTCTGGCCAAAATGGTTGATCCTGCATTAGAAGGACTATACCCTGTGAAATCTCTTTCTCGATTTGCAGATGTTATTGCTCTTTGTGTTCAGGTAATGTCAGTCTTGTTCCATCGAAAGTCTTGCTATTTGAACTCTTAGGAACGTAGTATTGGGGATGAAGAACATTGAAATCTATGAGTTTCATAGGAACATAGTATAGTGTAAAAGTTTTTACGTTTTAACCAATTAGAACTTATTATTTGTATGACTTCTAAAAGTGTTGTTACAAAAGCCAACACATATACATGCAGAGTGAAACCTCTTTACACTATCATTGCATAGATTGTTTTACTCTCAATGTATTAACTTGTTATTATGTTATTGTAATTTTACTTTTGGGGCAGCCGGAGCCGGAATTCCGACCACCTATGTCAGAAGTGGTTCAAGCGCTTGTTCGATTAGTGCAGCGAACTAACATGAGCAAGAGGACGACGTTTGGAACTGATCAAGGAGGATCCAACAGAGGGGGTGATAGCCAAGAATCACAAGACATGTAAATGGGAACAAAAGCCTTGTGTTGATAGAATGGCAGAAAAGAAAAATAATATTCTTCAGATTTTCATCATTTCTTTTTAACCCCTCCTTCAGCCACTTTTTCTTATAAGTTAGATGGATTGCACTTTTGATTATTGAATCTAGACACCTGTTGGTACATGTTTCTGAGCTATTTCTTTAATCGGTCATAAGAAGCTTTTCATCATATTGTGTTACTCTAAATAAATACTCGACCTGTCATAGGGTGTCACTTCACTATTTCAAAACACTAGTGGCGTTTGTTAATTATATGAACGATTTGAATGATTGGTTCTAATGGTGAATACTTAATTGCATCTTCCACAGTGCTAATTAGGAATGAATAAGCTAAGCTTCTCATTTTTTATCAATGCTGTTTATTTTAATGTTACAAAATCAAACGTCATCGTTGAATCAACACCACGATTTACTAAACTTTTGAATAAGTGAAGAAGATAAAGCTTATTGTTCTTGTTTTATATGTAGGAAGCAAAATAATTTTCTGACTAGTTATAGGAAGCAAAGTTTCTCATCGTGGGTGCGTTTGCAATGTACATTTCTTAGCTCCGTTTAATATATAAATTTAATTATTTTTTACAACATAAATGTAATTAATTGTTATTCGTACCAAATTTGTTTCATATTTTAAACACTTTTCATTTCTTTCATTTATTGCTGTAATGTTTTCTATGCTTTTCTTTAAGTGTAAATACAATCGAAAAAGTTGATAATGCATTCTTAAACAACGACGGAAATAAAATTAATACTCTATTAAATTTACTATAAAATTAAAGTAAAAATAGAAAAAAAACATAATACTAAATATTCATTTTATTGTTAATTTGCTAAATTACTAAATTCTGAAAATATATTTAAAAATTTATGAAGATATAAAATCACTCAATCTATATATTACAAAGAATGCAAGTATGTAGCTGAAGCAGTTCTTTATAAGAATATATAATTATAAATCTAAACAATATAATCACACTAACACATATCATTAAAAATGAAATGATTTCCGCGTATTAATAAGATATTTTAATCTCAAATACTAAAATACGATCTATTGTTTTTACTTTTTTTATAATTAGCAAAGTTCCATAGAACAACTAAAATCAAGTTTCCTAATCAATTTCTCCATACAAATGACAAGAGGATCGTCTTTTCCCCAGTGACGAAAAGCTTCCATTAAATAAGTATAATCTTCAAGGCATAAAGGACTTGGTCTTAATTTTGGATTCAAAAGCAAGGAAAAGCAAGGATGCATTCAAACAGCAGTTTCACGTAAAGAATTACACGTCCTTCAATTTTCTCAGGGGAAAGTAAAGATTGTACGTTCTAATATGGTCTGGAAAAGATGATGAAAGAATAACTCAATTGTAGACCATATATTTGGGAGTAGCACTGAATTTCTGGTATCCTTTGATGACTTTATTTACTGCATCAAGGAAGTCTTTCTCTGTTACAGTCTTCCTCCTCGCACGGATAGCATACATTCCAGCTTCAGTGCATACACTCCTTATATCAGCACCTGGATGAGACAACAAAAAGTTTCTATCAGAAAAAAAAATGTGTGTAGAAATAATTAAGGCTCACAACGTCAGATACCAAAAAAATCCCTCAAAACCAGAACAAGTTTGACCAGAAAGTACAACTGCTAAATACTGGTCCTTGAATCATTGATGGTCAATAAGTACAGGATAACATACCAGTGGAATTTGGGCAAAGCCGAGCCAGAAGTTCAAATCGGATATCCCTTTCACAGTTCATGGTTCTTGTGTGTATCTTGAATATCTGTGTCCTACTCTCTAGATCAGGAAGGCCAAATTCAACTTTACGGTCCAATCGCCCAGGTCGTAGTAGTGCAGGATCTAGAGTGTCAGGCCTAGAAATTGTGGACAAAAAGACCCAACGATAAGCCAAGCTTACACTAGCGCTTAAACTTCAAAATTGAAGAAGTGCCTTCACAGAACATGTATAACATTTGCAAAGGAAGTCGCAATGCAAACCTAGATTTGTAATTTTTTTCCTTACAAAACTGTCACTTAGGGATATAACCTTACGATTAAAAATGGATTAAAAGGGCACTTGGAATGCATCACGATTGTGACGAAACTGGCACAGTAATCCTGAGATGCTCTAGTGATAAAATACACCAACCTGTTTGTTGCCATCAAAACTTTGATGTTTCCACGAGCATCAAAGCCATCAAGCTGATTCACAATTTCAAGCATGGTGCGTTGAACCTCATTGTCACCACCAACACCATCATCAAACCGTGCACCTCCAATTGCGTCAACTTCATCAAAAAACACAATGCACGCCTTCTTTGAACGAGCCATCTACAAGAGAAAAAAAAAATTGTAGGCAAATGATTGAATTTCATGGAAAAAATTACCAAAATCTAGGAGGTCTGATGCATTTTTACCTGAAATAGTTCACGAACCATCCTAGCCCCCTCACCAACATATTTCTGAACTAGCTCACTTCCAATAACTCTTATAAAACAAGCATCAGTTCTATTAGCCACAGCCCTGGCCAGAAGTGTTTTCCCAGTTCCTGGGGGACCATAACAAAGAACACCCTTTGGAGGATCGATCCCAAGCTTGACGAATTTCTCAGGGTGAAGCATAGGAAGTTCAACAACCTTGAAGGGAAATTAAAAATTTAGTGCTGCACAACTTCATTATAATGTATGATGTTAAGTGAAATTTGAATGACTTTACCTCACGCATCTTTTCAATCTGCTCCTTACATCCACCGACATCATTATAAGTCACATCTGGCTTCTCTTCAACTGTCATCATGGTTACACTTGGATCAATTTTTGGAGGCAAAGGTATCTGAATCTGGTATTTGTTTCTATCAACCCTGCAATGACAAAAAAAGAAGGTCAAACAACTAGCAGACAACATAGCTAAAGGGTTCCTCATTTTTATAAAGTTAATATTCTAGCATCAAATTACTCATAGGATACATACCCAACACGCATCCCTTCCTCTATGTCAGTGGGGGAAACCTTGTCTCCTAGCCCAACAACAAACTGTCAACATCAAAGCAGAAGGTATATTAGACTCAACTTGGCAACTCCAAAACAGAAAAAAATAAAATAAAATAAAAATAAAAATTGGCAATTTAAAAAACACAAGACAATTGATCAACACGTGATATCTAAAGCAACAAGTGATGCCATAAATCTTCAAAGAAACAACTATCAGACAAAAAAGGGAAACATGAAAAGATTGTAAAGAAAATAAAATATAGGTACCTTTGCAATCTGCTTCACATTGATAACATATTTAGCATCTTCAGAATTTGGATTTATAATCTTGGTGCATCGTGCCACCTGTTCAACAAACAAACATAATTAGCAATTCTCATATATACTAATCTAGCAAACTCTATCAAATAAAAATAATAATCACCTGAAGAGGCTGCTCCTCCTGCATCATTTGCTTATCAGAAACAAGATCCCACTGGCTTGGTGCAGCTAAACCAGTATCAGACTCCTTGATTCCTATTTATAGCAAAAGGAAGCAAACATTTAAGGAGGTATGCAAGTGTTAACAGCATTCAGCCGTTCCAACTAGGAAACCTGTCTAAACTATAAATGAAACGAAAACAAAAACATCTACACAATAACAATTATGAATCCCTTCCTTCAGTTTTTCCCCTGGTTAATGACTGCTAAGCCACAAAACTAATTCTATCAGCTATAAACACATGATAAATTTAATGATAGCAAAATTACCCAATTAAGTACCAGTTTTATCCCACAAAAAGAAAAAGATAAACGGAGTACAAGTGCACTGGCTAAATCTTTTGCACACAATAATGAAATGCAAGCGCACAAAAAAAAGCAAAGATGTAACTTTCTTTAATTTAAACAACTAAAATGATCTAGCAAGCACAATAATGAAATGCAGTAACAAACTAAACCTCCTGCACATACCGCACAAGTCATTCACTTTCTTAGCCATGTCTTTGATTTCCTTCTCTACCTTTTTTATGCTTGTGGAGTAAGGTCCCAAACCCTGAGTAAACCAAAATATAGTATATCAGAGACCCTATATAATTTCAAATATACTACAATCAGCAAACACCACTAAGTAGAGGAATCAATAACCAATACACGAGTAAAACATCTTAAGAGACATTACTTTTCTTGTTTTTATTTATTGTAATGTAAAACTAAGCATGTTGTAGCAATTAAATTACAAAAATATATAAATTAATTAAATTTTTTCATTAAATTAAGTTAATTTGTACAAAAATATGTAATTACAGAGTAAAGAGACTCAGCATCATCAGTACTTCATATTTCGCCAGACACATCAGTAGCACCTGAGCAACCCCTAATAAATCTACATACCCATGCAAACTTTACCTCGAATAAAACTTTGTGCACCTATATCAAAATTTATGAATAATTACCTTACCACCACGCTCTTGACACTCATAAAACGTGTCGAAATCTTTATTTCTCTCTTTCAAGATCAAATCTTAAACTTTCTAGCGCTCCATAATTGTTAAAAAGCTCAAAGCTACAGACTTTAACCAACCCCACGATCTAGAATCATAATTACGAGAAAATAGCTCAAGCCCAGTAAATTTCCCCCAAAACACTAAGCAAACGAAGCCCAGTAACAGAAGAGTCGAAAGCATATTGTGATTCATTTGGGATGTCATAAGAATGGAACAAGACAATAAGAACTGGAATATTATGCGATGCTCACAAAAACGAAGATCTGACTAGCCTAAAAGAGAAAAGAGGGATATTGGGAAATTAGGGTTTTTGAGAGAGAGTGAGAAGGAAAGTTACGTAGGTTTTGAGGAGGGCGATGTCATCTTCGTCGAGGGGTCGAGGGTTCTTCTCGTCCTTGAGATCGTCTTCGTGTTCAATCGCCATTGATTATTTTTCCTCCGATTGAGAATTTGTTTCTGCTCAAAGTTTTCTTTGGGGAGAAGCCAAAGAAAGCAAAAAGAAAGGGATTTGAGTTGAAGTTGCAAGAGGTTCAGCTACCCCTTTTATATATATCAAGTAAGAAATGGAACAAACCAGACAAAAATAAATTCATATTAGATATTTTTTAGGAAATAAAATCAAATATTTTTATTTATGTTTTATCAATAGTGAAAATAAAATAAAAAATATTGAATTTTCACCTTCATATATTTTAAAATTTAAATATAAGTATTCAGAGAATAAATATAATTGTCCTTTTATCATATGTCGGTTATGCACCAATAGTGTATGTTACAATAAAAAATATTATTTTATCATTTGTTAATTATAATCTAAAATAAAAATTATAAATAAAAATATTATTTTTTAACTTTCATAACTTAAAACTCTGACATTTTAAATAAAAGTTTGACATAAATAAAACAGAGAAATGAGAGGATTATCAAATTAATTCACAAGGAAAAATCATAGTTTAGTGAAGTTTTAATTTCCTTATAGAAATCAACTTGTAATGAATGGATTACTCCGTTAATTGATTAGGAAATTTTTGTAATTTGCTTAAATCATAACAACAACAAAAATTAAAACAGTTTTTAAGAATTTAAAAAAATATATATATATTTAAGCCTAATAAATAAATATTAATAAGTGATTCTTCCTTTGTCACAAAATTTTATTTGAAATCTTGTACATATAATTAATAAGCCATATTTTGTTGATACCATAGAAAGTGGTGAGCTAGGTGAGAATTTTGCAACTTGTCAAACCTTACGATATTGATTTAAGTCTGTTTCCTTGTACTGTACAAAATAAATATAGAATAAACTACTTTTTCATTCACTAGCAATTTTTGTTAAGAATGAAGCTTTGGATAAAAACAATACAAAGATAAATTTGTTCAAACTTAAAAAAAAAAAAAAAATATAATTTTTAATAAAAATATTCTTATTAAATATTTTAAAGACATTGATAATTATAATTTCTAAAAATAACAAATTCAATATTTTAAAATACTAATGAGTTCTGAAAGATGATGATTAATGCAATATTCAAAACACAGAAATATTCACCAGTGACATTAACTAATCAGTTGTTATCAGGAAAATTAAAAACGAGAAAACAAAAAAAGTAAGAATTGGAAAGAACTGAATTGAGAAAAAATCCAAATGGAGAATTACATATATGATTTGTCTTCCTGGTATTTTATAACATCTGTTGTGTTTAAGTTATAGATCTTGCAGATTTTCATGACAGTATGTCTACTAAGTCCTTCTTTTACAGCCCCATCTTCTACATGAGTCAGATGCTCTAGTTCTTTCGATGGACTCAATACCTGATATTCATTCATATGTATCAAAAGTCAGACATATCAATCAATATTTACAACGTAGTTCAAATCAAAGTCCTGAGATAACAAAGCACAGTAAACTAGACCATCCAAAACATAACTGATACATATTTCTTGAGATAATTGCACTTACCCAATTATGTTCATGTGAATTATGATGGTTTTTACTGTGAGAGTCCTTAGACTCAGTTTCTTTTTTATCTATATGTGTTCGTGGTGAAGTCTTGCTACTGTTTGAGACCAGTTCAAACAGCTTCTCACTTCCCTGAACAAAATTACATAAAACAAGATTAATGGAGTCAAAAATCAGTTATGAAAGAAGAACTTATGGATCAAGAATGACATTTCAGGGATAACAGTAAAACTAAAAATTATAGGGCAGTTCCTCTGCAAATTGACAACTATGAAACAAACAACCATGAAACTCTTTCAATTTCTCTCAAACCAAGTGATGTCCGCCATGATTTACAGTACCACCTCCCTACATTTGAAAAATATGTAAGTTGACTGGTTGAATTTACAAACAGACATCCCTTGACATTCAAAAATGGTTTAATAGCTCATATGAACTTTATCTTTTAGTCCTATAAATACTTGAAATCATTTACTTCAGTCTTTATACATATGCTTTAAAGAGATGGTTTTTAAGTATGTGGATTAAAGGGTAAAATTGGTTTAACTATAAGGACCAACAGAGTAATTTAACCTTAGAAAAAGTAAGCTTCAATATACATAAATGGAAAGAGATATAGTTATATCTCAATCCCTCAACATGTCTATGAGCAAGCAATGTCCTTGCCAATTTACAACCTTAACAAGCTTGACAAGAATATGACATCTATAAGACAAGGAATTCTTCTTAGAATTAGAAAGTTGAGACCGATATGAACAATAGAGAGTCCTTGATGTAATGAAAAACGGACATATAAACAAAATTACAAGAGAAGGAAAAGAATGGATGGTAAGTACTTTGCAGAAATAGCACAAACCTGCATGGCTCTCCAATGAGAATAAGCACGAAATAAAACCCAGAAGAATGGCACGTTTGGCAAGGGTAAAACCTGCAATCCAAAATAAAACATGGATATCAATTGAAAAGAAAAGATGAACTAAATGTCAAAGAGCAAAATTACACACAAACGTAGGTAGTTAACATTCACAATACACATTCTTACACTAAGTGCAGAAGTCAATGGAATTAGTGAAACAGAACCATAGAAGTATTTCCGGTGGATAATTGATCCCCTGCAAACAGATAACAGAAGATCATATGAATATATATAGTAACACTTTAAAGTTAAATCACAAGAAACAGTACCACATTGTAAGTTAGCACAGAAAGTCTGGCATCACCAACCGGTACAAAGGAAGGAGCAAGAATTACCTCATAGCAATATGTCTTAGTCTTCTACGAACAAGTTGAGCATTCAAACTGCAAATATTTTATAATTGCTATTATTATACAAGCTTGAAAAACTATCTGTGTATTTCTGCTAAATTGTCCTCTTCATTCACGTTACATTCCCACATGATTTTCAAGTGCAGATTATTGGATAGAACTAAAAAACGGCATGCTACTGTAACAAACATGAAGTACATTAATGCAAAATGATTCTGTCAAGCAAGGATAACTGCAATATTTAAAAAGAAAGTCAAAGATAAAACAACCATAAAAGGTCTCTGGATAGAAAGCAAACATAACTTCATCTCTCATTTCACACACTACACTTCACACTGCTCCATTATCCACATTGAAATATAAAGAAAATGTCGAAGAATTGAACCATGCAAAAAAGTTTTAACACTAATGCACAACAATTAAACTCAAAACAAATAACAAATCACCACAAGGCAAGTATATATGGCCAACCTCGATGGGTATAAGACTTCAACACTAGTGATTTCTTTCGAAATAGACTTCAAGAAAATCTCCGAGGGCTGAACCCGCGACAAGAGCCACAACCCCAACCTGCGAAAAGCTTGAGATCAATAACAGCCCAGTGAGAAACAACTTCACCAGCCACCACTAAACAACAAAGCAAAACCCACCCATGAATCTTCTTCTTCAAAGACCCATCTTTCGCTTTCTCCAAGCCAGTCCAAGCTTTATTCATCTACGACCCAAAGAAAAAGAGATTAAAAAGAAGATACCAGAAGGAGAAAGTGATAAGAAAAGAAGAGAATGTGACCTTGTTGGCAATGAAATCCACAAAGAGCTCAGCTTTGGCGTTAAGGGGTTTGGTAGAAACGGTGACATTGGTCCACAAGTCCTTGAGCGTTGAAGGGGATTGAGAGGAAAGAGGGGTGGCGGAGACAGTGTGATCGATGGTTCTTGAGAAACACCAGTTCCTACCTCGTACTGGGAAGACCACTAATTTAGCTCTCATGGTGATGCTGATGTGATGGCCACGGAATGCAAGATCAAACCTTTTGAGTATCAAACCCTAGGAAAATGAAAAAGATGCACATGCTTCTAAAATGAAGAATATTACAGTGATTAATGTGAAAATAAAAATTAATATTTTTAAAAAAAAGTGAAGACATAATTTAATTTACTTTTTTAATAAATTTTTATTAACATTTTATAACGAAATAAATACGTTGAAAACCTTGCCCAAAACACTTTTAATTGGGTCTGTAATGTAAAAAAGAAAAGGAATGATGCATGAAAATTAAACTCTTCCACGAATATTGTGGAGAGGGGAATTAATGATTCAACTACGAACTTCTTTTGAATAAAATGTGGTAAGTTGTTTGTTAACTTGACAAAATTTAACTACAAAAATAAAGTGATTTGATAAGTTTAATCGTGTGGAGATTTTAAATGAAAAATAAAGATTTAAAACTAATTAACGGAGAGAAAAAAAAAAACAAAGGTGATGCTCTTTTTTGCTTATTCTTTGCATTTTGAACATCGTGGCAAATTCTTCTAAGCTTTCATTGGTTGGTATCAAGGTAAACATTACATCATTGGACATGAAGCAATGACTTTATCCGATACATTTTTTTTTTATCATGGAACTAACGCAAGTTAATTTTTTTTTTTTTTGACGGAATCAAACTGAGATCAAAGAATCAATTTGTTTGGGCTGTGACTTCCACGCAAATTGTCTTTGAATCAAAATGGAAGCAAATTGTCAAAATTGTAGCATGGAAAAGAAAAGGGAAAACAGTTTTATAAACTCTTTTATAAATATATATATATATATATATATATTATATGGGTATAATATTTAATATAATATTATCTAATTATAATACAGTGTAACCTGCATATTAATATATCAAATTAATCTATAATAAAAATTAATCTATAAGAAATTTCTCTTATCAGACTTAACAAGCTATAAGAATTACCACCTATCAACCTATCAGGTCTAATTGTTAAAAAAAAAAACTTCCTCTTCATGCTTTAGAGAATATCATTCAATTTCATTGACTCATTCATTAATTGTTATAAACATAATCTTTTATAAGTAAATCTCAATTTGGTGTCTTATCATTAAAGCTCATCAACTATTAATGGAGAGATTGAGCTTGATTAAGGCTCTAACTCCATCAAAATCAACATACTCCGTCTTAAAAGGTCCTGGCCTATAAAGAAGGAAAATTAACTTATGTGGTTTTTCTAAACTTTTATTTTCAATTAATACTAATTTTAATTATGGAAAACTCATTAATATTTTTCTAATGCATACATACATATACATTATCTACGTCGTTGAAGCTTAATTTAATATTCAAAACTCAACAGAAGTTCTCTTATCAAGCGCCATTAGACCGACAGGTTTTGTCAATGCAAGTTTCCACATAAACTAATATTTCGTAACAACGGTAAATGCTCACGTCATATGCGGCAAATGACTGCGCCAATTTCCTAGTTTTCTCCATCTGCTTCAAGGGAAAATCATAAGAACTTTTTACAACAAAAGTCAGTGTCAAATGACAGCATCCAAGATTTTAAATAAAGTTTCCCTATCTGATCCCCTAGTTTTAATAAATTATAATCAATAATTGAAAATACAATGTTATTCTCAGTTTTTTAGCCTCGCATTGGTATGCATCATTCTATCAATTTAAATCCTTTCCATTATTAGTATAATTCAAAGCATTAAAATAAGTAAAGTAGGGTTCCAACTTACACTTTCAGAGCAAGTAGAGTACAGACTAACTAATCAGCATGCAACATGTTTGTTTTGGTGGGATTGATCTCAAAGAAGAAAAATATTATAAACACATCATTGATCGAAAATTATAAAAAAATAAAAAATTACTTCCCATTTAATAAATTTTACCCGTGATCATGCGATTTTATTAGCTTTTTAATCAATAACAAAAGCCTATTAGTAAATATGTTGATACCAGCAGTTCATACAAAAAGTTTCTTAGAAATGCTCAGCACATGTTTAAACTTTGATAATCCATTCCAACGCACGGCTACTCGTTAGTGATTTCTGGTTAGTATGTGTCTTATAATTAGTATACAAAACGATGAGTGAGGAATAGAAAATGGAATGTTGAAATGCCACAATTGATTTTTTAGGGCAAATTCTGGATCAATGTGTGGATAATACAAATTATAATCATTATGAAGAATGTATAACAAGCAAAATTTATCCATAACATTGCTAATTCTATTATCTTACATGACTACTCACATTCACAAATCTCCAAATTCCAATCATGGCACAACAAATACGTGCTGGTCCCGAGAAAACTGTTTTTGCTGTTATTCATTTTCCGCTACAATGTCTGGTTCCTCACCTTGGCAAAGATACTCATCACATACCGATGCCGATCCCCAGCCCCTTCTCAGCCGCAGGATGTCTTCGGTGAAGGTAGAACCAGGGGCTCCAATGAACACGCTAGACATAGCACATATAGTCTTGTCCAGCATAGCTTCCACCTTCAGCATGAAAGTATTCATAATGCACATCAGCAAAGAAATTAAGAGTGGTAAAAAAACAAGTGTTGTAGAGAGGAAAGAAGCTTGCAGTATAAATTTTTATTACAAGCCACGGCATATTTTCAGTGATTGCACTAAATTAACTGCAACTATGGTATAGTATTCTTAAACCTCTACTCCCAAGCAGAAGATAATGCCACTCTACAGGACAACAGAAACCAACAAAGTTGAATAATGCCTATTACTTAAACCTTATTATTTTTTTCTGAATGCAAAAGGTTGACAGCTTTGAATGATAGAATGAGAGTAGTTACATCTACGACAAATCAACGGTTGTCATGGAATTTTGGATAAAACATCGAGTGGACAAAAAAAAAAGGATTTTTACAAAAAAAAAAAAAAACAACAACATCAATTAGGGTAATTTCAGCAAACTAAACAAACAAAACAACGGTTTTCAAGAAATTTTGGAAAAAACATCGAGTGGAAAAAAAAAAAAGGATTTTTCCAAAAAAAAAAAAAAACAGCATGATCAATTAGGGTATATTGAGGTCACTAACAGAGCTGGACTTCGACTTAAAAGCACATAAAGTAAAATGAAACGCTGTCATCTCACCTGTGTATCTCCATCCAAACCATGCCTGTACAACAGAGCATCCCATTTTTCTGCTGAATTTCGAGCTGGACGTGTTACAAGAGGAACTGGCCTCCCATTCAGCACGACCAGTGACTGAAGCAGACCAGTTTCACTTTCTGCTGCATCCGTAGAAAGATAAACAATAGGTGCATCAGCCCTCTCAACCACCCTCAAGATGCAATCTGCCGCTTGAGGAATGGGGTAAAAGCAACTTGGCTTTTTAGCATTACTGCAAACACGAAAACGTATCATCAGAGACAACATAATGGTAGAAAAAATAAGGATGAACGAGACCAAATTGCAGAATTCACAAATGTTGATGACATTGAGCCATGAAAATGCAGCTAGCAACTTACTTGTCACAAACAACCAGGTCACGCAGGGAAAGTTTGGACCTTACATAATACATACATGATGCATATCATACTCAAGCAATAAATTTATGAGAAAATGGTCCATGCACTATCAAATAGGAGAAATTTTGCACTGTCTCAAATATGGTAATTTTGCTGATATTTGCAATGGCTACATTAAAAGTTAGTTATCATGATTTCTTAGTGATTGGATAGTTCACAACTTTTCACATCGTCAACACAAAAAATAAATTCTAACTTTATATGGGTTACGATAGATTACAAAGGGGAAATGAAAGAAAGAGAGGGTATACCAGAATTTCAAAAACCCGTGTCTTCGAAAATGCAATGCAATGAAGTTCCTTCCCAGAAACGTCTGAATAAACCGTTGGGCAGTGAGTGAAATAAGGCGATTAGGTTCAATGAGAGTCTTGCATTGGTGAGCAATTGGCCCACCAGGTTGCATCACCCATTCTCGTTCCACTTCAGCGTAGAACACATCTCCAATTGCCATAACATCATCATCATAGCTAAACTTCCCCAGCACATCCTGAACCGTCTTGTTCTTCGGATTCCGGGTATCCTCATCCCACACGACCTCAGGTTTATTCATAGTCAAACCCAAACCCCCCAACTTCTTCAACCATTCATCATCCAAATAACAAGGCGCAGGCTTCGAAAAGTAGCACAAAAACTTATCAATGTGCATGTGGCCCTTCCTCAAATGCGAAAACTCCTCAAACGAAACCACCACTTTCTTCCCCAAGCACTTGTTAATGCGATCAATGTCCACGACTCTATCGAACCGGTAATCCACCTTGGAACTAGGAATCACCAAAACCCTATTTAGCAAAGCAGCGAAAAATATGTGTTTCTCCAAACAAATCAAATGGTTGGACATTTGCCCCGAAACGCATATAGCAAGTAAAAATTTACCATCCCTAGGGTTCCACTGGATGGTTCTCCTCTGCGACAAATTCTGATCCACCGTTCTACACCTATCGTAAACGACGCCGTTCAGAGTAGCGTTTAGATCGAATTCAGGCTCAACAATGTTCCCCGTGGAATGCGGATTCAACAGAACCTGCTGAATCTCGTGGTTGAGGTAAATCTGCTTGGACAACGCTGATTTCAGATCCTCCAATTGGTTTGGATCCGACGCGTTGGACCGGCGCGTGGTGTTCCACGCGGTTAAGAGTCCTAGCTCCTGTCGGCGCAAGAGGTTAATGGCGCGCAATTCAGATTCCTTCATTCGATCGGTGATGGAATCGAATTGGAAGGAAGAGGTTGAGGAAAGGCTGTGGAAATCGGCGACGGAGAAGAAGAGGATAACGAGGAGGAAAGCGAGAATTGCGACAATGTACTTCTTCTGGAATCTGAAATTGTCGCGGAAGAAGCGCGAGGAGGGATCTTCGACGTGGAAGGAGGCGGCGGGGTGCGGGGACGGAGGTTTGCGGTGGTTCTGGTCGACGAGGTTGCGGCGGTCGTCCTCCTCGTCATCGGAGGAGGAATCCATATGCATTACTATGTTGTTGGCCACGGCGGCGACTGAGTTGGGGAGCGAGTGAACGAAGTGAGTGGGTAACTCGTTCGGGGTGTGTCGGTTTGCGCGTGGCAGTGAGGGATGATAAAGAAGGAAGAGTGTGTGCGTGCGTGGAAGAGATGCCGACGGAGGAAGCAAGGTAAGTGAGTCGGTAGTGGAAAATGATAGCTTACAGGAACAGTGTGTGGGTCCCATTCGACGTTTCAACCACTGGTTGTTGGGTCAGCCCAGCCCAACTTCTGAAATATAAAGTGTTTCGGAAATTGCTTTCTGGACCCCCTCATTTGCTTCCTGCACCCTTTCGTATTTTTAAAATATCAGAACTAATCTTAGATATGTTATTCCGAAATGAATATGGGATATAAAAATAATTTTCGGATTTGGTTTTCTTTTGGAATGCAAAAAGAAGTTCTGGAAAATATTTTTTACAATTCAAAAATGACTTATAAAAAATATTATTCAAAATATAAAATTAACTTTTCAACAAATCTTTTTCGAAAGTTAAATTTGCATTCCAAAAAATCCGAAATTTTTTCAACGTAAAAAAAGCACATAAACGAATACATTTTAATTACCAGATTGCAACTATACTAATATATACCTAAAATATACCATATTGCAAATATATCAATGTATACCAAAAATATAAAACGGATCTATACAATTAGAGATCTTTAATAATCAAAATATTGACCAACACTACTTAAAAAACTCATATTAAATATGATTTAATAGACTAATATTTGATGCAATGCACAAAACTTATATTTACAAAAAAATTAAGAGAATAAAATAAGATAGGTTTATTATAATTTAAGTCAACATATATCACAATATATAATAACTTTCATGATAATTTCAATACAACTCATCTAATGCATCCACATATGTCACAACGTGAAATAACTCCTATTTTAAAAAAAAAAATTAGTTCCCATGAACAAAAAATATGAGAAGATCAACCTTTACAGTAAAACAAACCACTTTTTAAAAGTTTTACCTAAAATCAGTTTAACAAATAATAGTCTCAAATATAATAATCTAAGACAAAAATATTTTAAAACAACAAATTTCATTTATTTAAACTACACAAATTTCATCTTATTAAGTTGTGATTTTTTAAGATTTTGTTGTTTCTTAGATTTTTTTTTATCTCTTATCTATTTCATCAATCTTCTTTGTTCATCTTTTGTCATTCATAATATAAATTATATTACGTTTCAAACTCAAAAATTAATAACATGTTTAACAATATACAACAATTATTTAGAATTCAAAATGTTGTGAACATAAAACATTGACATTCAAATAAATTATTTAAGGTTTTATGAAAACATAAATTATTTTTTCTTGCCGAAAATTCCTTAATTTAAGGAAAATTTCAAATCTAAAGAACTAAATAAAAGGATTCTAACATCACAATTGAATTGGAAAGATATTTGTTCTCAATTGAAGCCATTAAAATTGATGACAAAATTATAATAAAATTAGAAGAATTAGAGAAACTTTTAAGGTAAATAGAAATTATTCTATTTAAAAATTTAATAAAATAAAAATATTTATAACTTTTTAAATATTGCACGATTGATCAAATTTTAAAAAGTGTGAAAGTATGCAAGAAGAAAACTATAAAAAAAGATGACAGAAGATTATGTAAAAAGGAACGGAGAAAGAAGGAAAAGATAATAATGTGAGATTTGGAGTACGGTAACAAGACTTGATAGTTATTCTTTTTCTTTACAATAAATCCTAAAATATAGATTTAAAAATAACGTATTAATTAAATTTATATTCACCTTTAAAATGTATAATATTATATATCAAACGGATAATAATATAATACTGAATTGAGTACTTTAGCTACGTCGAACGAAAATAAGATTATATTTAAAATTGTGTATTCACATGTATAAATGTTGGGAGAATCCGAGAGGAAAACTTCAGGGAGATCTTACAAGAATGAGAACTGAATCAACATATAAGAGTTTGTGGATCTTCTTTCTTATATGTTGCTCAACTTTCTCATTCTTACCCAATATGGGACTTAGACTCACACTTGAATACATTACTCATGACTCCTCACTTGTACCACCGTTCACACACTTATATGGGACACGCCTAAAATCACCATCAGGAAGACTTTCGATACAGGGTCAAACTGTACTCGCCCAAGCCGCAAACCATCGGCTCTGATACCACCTTCAACCCAAAACCTTAAAGCGTTGGGTTTGTGGGTCTTTTTTCTTATATGTTGCTCAACTTTCTCATTCTTACCCAATGTGGGACTTAGACTCACATTTGAATACCTAACAATCTCCCCCTCAAGTGAGAGTCACTCCTCCACCACATTGATACACTCCCCCTCGAGTGGAAGCAATCTCAACCCGAGTACATTACTCATGACCCCTCACTTGTACCGCCGTTCACACACTTATACGGGACACGCTTGCCTGAAATCACCATCAGGAAGACTTTCGATACAGGGTCAAACTGTACTCGC
>Ga0123340_1000711_pt1 | contig 24305 bp, 13 predicted proteins | sample SirMexnodulemix_FD_89961 | JGI IMG/M metagenome (GOLD analysis project Ga0123340, IMG submission 89961) | Root nodule microbial communities of legume samples collected from Mexico - Siratro Mexico nodule mix | ecosystem: Host-associated > Plants > Roots > Nodule | place: Mexico: Nepantla...
CCAAGCTTGAAAGCGCTCACTAAACTTCTCGCAAGCATTCCAAAGATGAGGATATGTTGTTATTGCATCCACCAAAAGAGCAATTTGCACATCGTCCAGATCAACAAAATGTTTATATGCTTCTAATCTTGTACGGGTATCTGCAGAAGCTGTAAAAGATTAGACAGGGCGATATGAAAATATAGGATGGAAATGGGAAAATAAGAAATAAAAAACCTATAGAAATGTCAATGTTATTGTTAGACACAATATCTATTCCATCTTGTTTGTCCAACAGGTTCAACCCTTCTTCTACTTGGATTTCTTGGCTTGGCCCTATTCCTGCCTTGCCTTCATTCATCTTACCATCTTGTTCAACTCTCTTGGACTCAATGTGAGTTGCAACACCACCTCCAATGCTAATGTCTTCAACACCAGTGGACAAGGATTTTGTCATAGCTTCCTCTGCTGCAAGTCCTTCTTTAATGCTCTCATTTCTTACGTCCCCAATCTCCTGTGTATCACAAATTGAAAAAATATGATTGAGTTAGTGGCTCTAAAGTTGTTGAAGTTGCAGTACCCAATACCACTGAGCCAAGATCTTTCCCAATAAATTTTGTCTTTGACTTTCCATTAATATGAGCAATGCTAAAATATACTAAATAAGAACCTCACTAAGTTAACCATCTTATCAAATATAGTGAAGTTGAAGTTATAGATAACAAGGTTTTTCTTTTTTTAGTTAATTGATTGAGTCATAACAAATGTAGACAATATGCAATGAAGTAATGACACATTTACTACAAGTAATTATTATTTAATGGCATTATAATTTTTTTCATTGTATTTACATTGCATATATTAGTTGGTTCTGACCTGTGATGAAGGGAACTCACTGCTATCTATACTTGTAGAATCTTCATCTAATATACTCAATGTCAACTCTCTCAAGTTCAGAATTTCAAGTTGACAGTTTTGGAAATCTGTGACAAAAATATATATTAGGGAATTCTCGTGACAATAAAACACAAACAAAAAAAGAATAAAACAACCACAACTTTCCCTGGTTGATCATTATGTCATCATGGTTAAAATTAAAAAATGGTTTACAAAGTTTCTTAATAGGAAAATTCTTTTATCACTCATCAAAATATAGATGAAGTGGTGATTCTAGGATAGTTTTTTTGAGAAGATTTTGACGACTCATTTCAAATGTGGTCATATTCTATGAAATATTAACAACTTTAGTTGTGGAATTCAGATTTAACAACTACATCAACACATATAGCAAAATTACATGTGCATTCAACACATTTGTTTGGTTGGAGGAGTGGATTTGAGAGAATGGATTTGGAGAAATTTGAATGGATTGTGTGTGGATGATAAGATTGTTTGGATTAATGGATAGATGGTAAGATTTGAAGATATTTGAAAGAAATGTTTGTGAAAATTTGAGAATCATTTGATAGATGTTATAGATTTTTTTTTTTTATTTTTTTAATTGATATATTTGTGAAATTACTAATTGTCCCTTGTGGAAAAGGGTGTTTTGTAATTTCCAACTAACTTACTAATTTCCAATTTCATCCCTTCAAATCTCTTCATCCCATCCTGCAAATCCTCTCCAATCCGTCCTCCCAAATTAATGCAACCAAACACACTATCTACAACAACAATTCATCCTCTTGAACAGTATATCCACACAAATTGGTTCAACCAAACACAGGCTTAGAAAAATTACCTATATGCTAAGCACAAGTTCCTAAAACTAGAGAAATTTTCAACAGTTTACCTAATATAAAAAAAATATAATGATATAAATATGTATAACATAATACACTTAATACAATAATAATTTGATATTTAGGCATCATAATAAAAGAAATAGCAAATCAAAATAATAATGTGAAAATTATATAAATGGCTAAGTAATCTATAAATAGATACAAACGTAAGTTCATGACGTGAAAATAACTAAAAGGGGGTTAATTTCTTCAAATAATTTGAGTCTAATAAAATATTTTCATGGTAGGATAAAGTAGGATAACAATCACATTTAATTGTAAACATGGCGCAAGCAATGGAAAAATATGGAAGTAAAGATGAAATATCACAAACAAGAAACAACATAGAAGGCATGAAACTCATCAAGGTCAAACCAATCAACCCACAAGTCATGCTTAAAAGGAGATCGTTGCTGAGAGGTTGAATCAGCTCCCTAAGCGACGTGGTGGCATGGATTTTAAACATATGGAACAAGGATAGGTTTAGGATTTTAAATTCTATAGGGGGAAAGGATACATAATTGTATAGGGGGAATTGGGACACAGAAACATAGCAGTAACTATAGCAAACGTGTATTCCCCTTGTTCTTATAATGAGAAGAAAGTATTGTGGAAAGAGTTACGTCTGGAAAACTGTTGGGGATTTTAATGTCATACGAAAACCAGATAAGTAGAGGGTTAATACTTATTAATAGAAGATGTGTTATGTGTAATACAAATGATGAAAATGCAAGTCATCTATTCTTCACTTATGCCATAGCAACCAAAATCTGGAAACTCACTGATTTATGGATAGGTAGGCAATAGGTACATGATGGAGAATGATATCTGAATAATAGTGTATTTCATTAAAAAATGCAATGACAGGCCAGAGCAAATGCTCCTCAGAGAAGATCTTTCTCTGTCCTCCAAAATTACAATATTCCTAACTACCCCTTATTCTCACTCCTCTGCCGCATAGACTTATCTTTACAAAACAAACTACTATTGCATCAATAATCTACATAAGTTTAGCTATACATGGAAGAATAAAAAATTAAGTTTTGCGCCTAAACCGTTAGTGATACTACAACTTATCTATGCACATTTCTCAAAGTATTTAAAGACTAAAATGCACATATTTCAAAATAATAAACACAGAACACAAAGAGCTACACCTTGAGAAGGGGATGTTGGTCAGAATAAGAGGCAAATGATCTGTGTATGTGTTAAGAACCTATGCAAATTTTATATTTGATGTGCCTGTGTGTGTCTCATCTAGGGTCATGTGTATCAATTCATTTAGTGGAACATGAAGCGATGCTTTGAATGGGTGTCTTCTGTTGGTGTATGTTATGTCTAACAATGTTTTTGGACCTATCGTAGGTATTTTGTATAAAGTTGAAGCACCCTTTTTATGCTTCTCATTAATTGATTTTTTATTGCTGATGAAAGAAGATTCAAACTTGTAAAACTTCCTTCTTGACTTTAGAGTTTTTACGAGTTAATACCAACATTTACTTATAAAAGAGTTTGACAACTTTTCAATAACAGTTAATACTTGAAGACTCTACATAGTATTTACCTTACATAGTATTTACCTTTATATGGAAAATTTTTACGGAGCTTCTCAAAAGATGTTGTTGAAGTCAAAGAGAGCTTTGGACATTCGTCGACAATGCAACTGTTTAAATTGGGAAATTCAATCTCTTGACGAAAGTTTGAAAGATGCCTAAATATTAAAAGTTTGAGTCTTGAAAGCTCAACTTTAGTCTTTCCTATCTCGTCATGCTTTCCTTGTCCACATCCAACAAGATCTTCTAGTTTCAAGGCTCCATTAATGATCAAAAGATGAAGATTTGGAAGGTCATTAGATGCAGATCCAGAGAAAAAAGTTTTTAACTTGTGGCATCGTTCAACATACAATGCTTCTAGTTTTGGGAAGCATGGTTGAGGAGAAAGAAGATTAGGCAATGTTTTATCCTCCACATCCTCTTCAATGATTTGTCTTAATTCTTTGCATTCCCTTATCTTCAGAAAATTCAACTCTGGTAAGCTTCTTAAAACAGAGAGAGGAAAGATTACTTTCAATTTTGCACATCCCATTATTTCTAATGTGGTAAGATGTTGGAGATTAACTGAATTCTTCGAAGCCACCCAAATATAAGTCATTTGAGGTAGATTTGCCAACAACAAATTCTTTACCTTTACACACGCTTGTTGGCCAATTATTCTATCTCCATTAAGACAAAAAATATCTTCTAGCACAGAATTCCTTATTGATAGAGTTTGTAAAGTGAGGAAATGGTTCTGAATCCCTTTTGGATCCTGCAGAACATTATTGAAAATGTAAAAAAATCCAAACAGAACACAAAAGGAAAAAAATAACTAATAATTATAAAAATAAGGACTACCTTCCTACTTGTGCCAATAGGCTCTCTTGAATCCATAGGAACCATCAAACAATTGACAGAATCGTAAAAAAGAGAGGAACATCCGTGACACTGAAACTTCTTTAAAGATGGGCACGTCATAGTAAGACTGTTGGTGTCACAAATGCTAACAAAATTTGGTAGATTATCAAGAGAGAGTGTTTCCAATGCTAAGAAATTAATACGAATCTCCTTATAATCCTGATTAGCCATGGGATATTGGCCAAGCATATATTTCAATTGGCCACAATCACGCACTGAGAACTTTCTTAACTTTGGGAAGACAGCAATCAAATTCTCTTTGTCATATTCATCATCAATGTCTATAATGTGCCCAAGTCCAGGACAATTCTCAATTGTCAAAGATTCCAAAATCAATAATGACGCAATGGACAATTTAAAAAGGTAGTTTGCCTTATCAAATCCTTTCAGTTCAATCTCTCTAATATTGTGCATAATAAACAAGTTCAAACCTTGTGGTTGTTTTGAAAGATATTGAGCACTTTTAACCGGGTGAACAGAATCTGAGTTCGATATCTGCAATTTATACACCAAGTTACTTCTTAAACCAAACTAAATATTATCTTAAATATGATTATTAATGCATTCCACTTTTAACATGTTATTCTTATAATTACAATTATAAGAAATGCCATTGATTGTTTAGATTCACTTGTTTCGTCATGAAAATAATTACTTTTTGTTTAGCCTAATAAGAGAAATTTGAAAAGAAAATAATTTCCCAAAATAATCTACTCCAAATAATTTGTCCTAATACTTAGATATTAAAAATTCATGTTGCACCTTTGGTATGAATTCAAGTCAACAGTAAGTCGTAGTGCATGCAAGACCATTTATCATTTTTAGCACAAACATGATCATGCAATTCTAATTTTTAGAGTAATTTTGCGAAGTCACAAAGAGAGCACCAATGTAAGTCATGGATAATCATACCTTGATAGCAACATAATCCCAGTTTCTAGCTTTGGAAGCAACTGTTGAACAATTTATAGCGAAAAACTCAATACATCTCCCAATACCCAATGACAGTATCTCTAAAGATGGACATTTTACAGTATAACTGTCTAGAACGGTGCTATCCAAGATATGATCAAGTTTGAGTACTTCTAAAACAGGAAGCTCAATCTGAGTATTATTCTGTTGGTCACAAGAATTGTCTTTGGAATTATTTTGACTTGAAAGATCTTTCAAATTAGCAACTTCTTTATTTCTTATATCATTCAATTTCATCGTGCCTCCAACAAAAGAGGCAGGGAATATACGCTGCAATAAGTCACATCTACAAATATGTAGTTTTTTCAAACTTCGGAAGATTGAAATATCACTCTGAAAGTCATGGTCATCTTTGGCAATGTTTTCCTTTTGATTTTTATTGACCCTTTCATGAGTTACTATATGCTCCAAACTATGACAGTCTTCTATGAACAATTCTTCCAAAGAAGTCAATGTCTTACCTGTAGATGCTGTAAAAATTGAGCCTAACTTCGGACAATAGTTTATCCTAAGGCTTGCAAGGCTTGATAGAGTTCCTGAAAAGCAATTATAAATAAGAAAGATATCGCTCAACATATTAGAATTTATTATATATATGCTATGTGTGCAAGTTACATTCTGATTTTAAAAACATTGGTTTCTAGGCACTAATATAGGCACTAATACGACAATCCTAAATTAGTAAGTAATGATGCAAAGAATCATACACTACAATTTTCTTTAAATAAATGTAAATTATACAAAATAGTTTAAAATGCAAATATAATTGTCTTTAATTTTGACTGAGACAAGTTTCGCTAGTAGTGTATTAACAAGTAGTTGGTTCAACTAAAACTAGATTAGTAATGTCTCGAGTTTGAACCTTACTAGGAAAGTAAAGATCGAGAAGAAACAATCTACAATATGCCTAAATTTTTCATACGCAACGACAGATTCACACTTTTCATGTAACTTGTAAATAACCTCAACTAAGCAATAACATGAAGACTTACTAATACACTCTTAAACATATTTAGAAATGCAAAAAGAAAAATGTACCTGGATTATGGTTCACAACTGTTGTTGATGGAATTGAAGTGCTATACAAATATGGATGCTTACCTTCCTCAATGATTTCATTAAGTTCTTCTTTTTCATCTTGCTCTGCTGGAACAATATCCTCAATTATTTGATCCAGCATGTCGCATTTCTCTATCTTGAGCACTTTCAATCGACCTAAGCCTCCTACAATGCTGGCTGAGAATATGTATTTTAATTCTCTACAGATATTTACCTCTACTTCTTGAAGATTTTGGAAGACTTGTACAGGATTCCCGGTGGCAAATTCATCTTGACTTTTCTCTGTTTTGTCATCATCTGCTAATATATGCTTCAGTCCATCACATCTTTCTATTTTTAATATTTTCAGTTGTACCAAACTTTGAGCAACCACATACGTGAAGAGAGATGTTAACCGTGGACAATCACTTAAATACAACTCCTCTAAGTTCTCAAAAGGCCCATTGGCAGGTGAAAAACAATGCCATAAAGCTCTTAGATTTTCCATATTATCCATTCTCAGCGAATGCAACTTGGAGAAGAGAGTTACGACTTCACTCAAATTGCTACTAGTGTCAATTAAGCACTCTATCTGTTTAGAATCCCGTATCTCAAACTTAATCAACTCATCCAAACCTCCTCCTTGAATTTCAAATATATCAGGGATCATATTTTTTGCGCCTCCCTCAATATTGGCTATAAATAGATCCTTTGCTTTTTTTGCCAAACTCTTAATTACCTCATTTGATATGTCAAAATAGCTAAGTAATAAAGTTCTGTAATAAGAACCAAAAAATTCTCCAACATTATACTCATAAAAATTACGGGATCCTAATACAATTCCATACCTATGCAGTGTTTGGGGGACACTAAACGTGTTAAAGAATTCAATATTGTCTTCACTCTTACCATCCCATTCTCCTTTAATATCAACAATGTACAACTCTTCCAGTACTAAGCTTCTTTTTATCACTTCAAACTTCTTTCCTTTAATGTCACATTTATTCAACTCTAACAATTTTAAGGTTGTTAGTTGTGTAGTTGCAACATCTGTTTGTAATTCAGGAAATGAAGGCAGTGAGCAACGATGCAGTGAAAGAATTTGAAGTTTCTTCACATCACTTACAAATGAGAAGTCAGTTAATTCAAAACCGAAAATGAATAGAAACCGAAGATTTGTTAATGTTCTCAAAGACATTTTTGACAGTGCTATTTTTCGACCCGTATTATTGACAAGAATCAAAACTTTGAGCATTCCCATTCTTTTGAAAATTTCATCAAATTCTTCTGATTTAGTCTTTAACAATAAAAACTCAAGATTGGAACAATCCAAGTCATTTGGAAATTTCTCACACCATAGATATCTTACTGAATTTTGCTCCAAAGTCACATCTTTTTCCAATTCGCACTTGATGATATTATTTTCATTTTTTGCTATCAAATGGGCCACATCACGAACTAGGTCATGCATTTTGACACATTCATCCTTTTCATCCAACAATAAACAAGAACTAACGAGCTTAATTTTGGCTGCAATCACTTCACTCCTTGCCTCTTCATACGAGTGTACTTCTCCAACTACTCCTAACCCTATTGCACATCTTATTAATTGTTCAACTGGAATTTCCATATCTTCAGGGAACACAGAACATAATAGGAAAAGTGATTTTGCTTCTTTAGTATCCAAATTATCATAGCTCAACTGCAAACACTTGTAAGGATCAGTCAAACCTTTTTCAATATTTATTGGCTTAGAACTTCTCAATTTATTCAATGCAACACGCCATATCGTCTCAGCTTTTCCCTTCAAACTACTAGCAACGGCTGCAATGGCAACAGGCAATCCTTTACATTCATTAGAAATTAATCTTCCCAGATGCTTTAAGGTATCAGATGTGCCTTCAGATATAAGTGATTTATTTTGGAAAAGAGTCCATGCTTCTTCATCCGTTAAAATTGGCAGGTATATCTTTCTTTGACAATCCATTGAAGTACAAACTTCTTCTGATCTAGTGGTAATCAGAATCTTGCAGCCTTTATGGTGTTCACAGGAGGGAATCCCTATGCGACCAAAATTAAGCTTCTCCCACACATCGTCTAGAATCACAAGAATTTTTTTCTCTTGGGTTATTCTCAAGCATAATCGTTGGGCTCTCTCCATTTCTTCAGTTTCTGGAAATTCAAACTGCAGTGAGCTTGCAATTTTTTCTTGGATCCTTCGAACTTCCACTGTACTAGAAACAGGCACAAAAAGAACTTTGTCAAAAAGATGCTCCGCTTCTGCGAACTTTCTAACCTCCATTGCTAAAGTGGTTTTACCACAACCCCCCATCCCATACAATCCAATCATGGCAACATCAGTATTTTTCACTGCTTCCAGTAGTTCCTCATATGCAGATTGTCTACTCACAAAATTCATGCATTTTTCTAAGAGAAGATCAAGGGTACCTGAAGGAAGCGTAGCAATGTGGTCAAATGGCAAGTATTTTCTACCCTCTTCAATGAACTTTTCAAGGTCCACAGTTTTATTTGCCAACTTTTTTCCTACACGGTATCGCCAAATCCAATTTTGACAGTGTCCAAAGCAGCAGATCTTTTTGGTTCTTGCCTCTTTCAACAACTCATTCACATTGTCTACGTCATTGGTAGCATCCCACAACCACTTGTCAATGACTTCACTAGTCTTTCTTGTTTGTCTCTTGGCATGTGCAACAAATTTTTGGACACTATCTCTAGTTACAATCAAATCACCCTCTTCTTGCTCAAGCTTTTTGACGAAATTGTTAAAGCAACAAGGATAACGTAATTGATTTAATGCTCCACATACTAAATCTCTCGAAACAGAAGATGCAAAACCCAAGAGGCACTCCATCAATTTGTTCCACCAAATGCAACTTTCTTTTACCTGAAGAAGGGAAGATAAACATACTTTATAAGTTTCACAAATATATTTAGACACATTAGATAAAAAAAAGTGATTTTAAGATAATTTATTACGTCTTCCCGTACGTCACTTTTATAGTAAAATCAAAATATAAAAAGGTTATAAAGTAATGTGTGGTTTGTAAATTTAATGTTTTATATCCTAAATAGTCAATTATTGGGTACACAATATAAATAAAAAAAATTAATAACTTCAATCGTTAGTTTTAAAATTTTATGTGTGATAAGAGTTTCTTAATATGTTTTGTAATCACTTTGATAATTTTTGTGGAACATATTTTCTTAAAAAATAACATAATTTTTAAAAAAAAGTTTTACCCTCCCTCCAACAAAAAAGAAATCATATTCAAACCTGTACTTAAAAGACACAAAAGTATTTTAAAATTACTATTACTTTATTTTTAACATAATTTATATATTTACAAAAATAAATAATACCAAAAATAATAATAATAATAACAATGAATGTACTTATTTTTATTTAAATTAAATAATATAAAAAATAATAACTTCTACTCTGGTTTTCTATTTTCTTCTTTATATTTATTCTAAGTCTCATCATTTCTTTTGTTTTATTTCACCTATTTATTTTGTCTCTCTATTTTGTTTCTCCAAGTCAGCCTTTCAAGTTGGTCCACCGTTTTCATCTCACTTATTTCCTCCACTTCAGCTATTCTGCGTATTTTGAACTCCCAGTTTTACAGATTTCAGAGTATTTCTAATAGAATTATTTTTTTAAGATCTCACGTATACAAATTATTTAATAAATAATAATTATTTATAAATAAAATATTATTTAACGTGGATCTCAAACATATAATATTTAAATTCAAAGAAAATTATTTATAAAGTAAAAAGAGTTAGTTAAGAACACTAGTTTCCGCAATAATATTATCACTCATAAACATCGTTACTTTAGTTTAAAGAACAAAAATAAAAACAGAGTATTTAGTGTTTTCATCCATAAGAAGAAGCAGATCTTACTAATTTGGAAGTGGAAAAACGGGGAAAGATAGATAAGCTTAGGTTACCTCCTTCAACGAATATGTAGAGGGAGATGCGAGAATTGGTGAGAAAAAAACAAGTGCTGATCCATCACTTGAAATGTTAAGTTACTGCAGAAACATAAACACAAACACATGATGTGCAGCTTCAATTGGAAAGGAATTTGAAATGAAAGCAGAAGTTAAGATGAGAGTGATTGATACCTGGAGAGAGATGAAAGTGATCCATTGGTAGAACGAAGAAGAGAAGAGACTATAAGAGATAATCCTCACACTCACTCACTCACTCAGATAGATAAGAATGAAAGCACAGTTGTGAAGACTCTTATCACACTCACTATTGGTCTTCCCCCTCCTCTCTATCAGTTATTGTTGTGCATGATTGAGGAATGACATTGACTTCCACTTTTGTATCTTTTGAAAGTCTTTGTGGTTTTGTTTTTTTAAATAATAATAATAATTCTTAATATTTATTATTGGTGTGTGTGCAGGGTTCTATCAGAACTGTCAATGCAGACAGGTTTTAAGTTTGCACATTGTAAAAAAATTCTAAAACACCTTCTACTTTAACTTTTTGTATACTGTATTTATTTCACAAAACTCACCAGTTAAACGGGTAAGCTTATAGATGTAAAAATAGATTGAAAATTTTGTAAATATCATTTTTGGATATCAACAATTTATTTAATTTATTAAACAATGTACAACTAACAAAAATAAAAAAAAAAAGTTAAATTTTGAATTGAATTTGGTAATAGTTAGGAGTAGTGTATATGAATAAAACTATGTGCGAGTTGTGCTAGCCTAATTAATGTTAGAAAAAAAAGTATTATAATTTTTTAAATGAATTTTACTTTTATTTAGTATGAAAGTTTTAACCCAAAATTTGAAGTCATCCTAAAATTTAATATAAAAACGAAAAGTGAAAAATGTCCTTTTAAAAATTTTATATTTTTTTAAGATATTATTTAAAATGTATTTTGCTTTCGAAGAAAATTGAATTTAGTATTTAATAATGTAATAAAAAAATAGGAATGGTTGATTCTTGTAGTTTAGATATACCTAAAATATATTTATTACAAAGATAAATACATTTGTTTATAAAATAGTAATAAGATATTAGCGACGTAACAATGAAGAATACTTTTAGCACTTAATCTACTTATTTCATGTATAGTTCAATCAATATATTTGTAAAGTAAATGAGATTTGAGAATAAAAAAACTCACTACAAATCAACAATAGATTTGTCATAAGTAAAATCAATGAATACTAATTTTTAATTTTAATTTGATAAAGAAAAACTAGGAGCTGCACACTTGATGTAATATAATTTGGTCCAAACAAATACTAAATTTAAGTTACGTAAAAGAACAAACATTTGATCACAAGTTACGTAAAAGAACAAATACCCTTTTGATTTTTCATAACACTTGTTTTGTCTGTCTCAAGAGCAACATCTTACACAACAACAAATAAGAGAACAAACATACAACAAAATAGAACAACCAAACTTTAGAAAGTAAATTGAAATTATTTGATGAGTAGAAATGGTTGATTGGTTGGGTGCACATTAAGTTAACTGTACAAGATAGTGTGGTCGCAAGTCTTCTTTTTGAGTGATGAACAATTTGGTACTTAATAACAATGAACAACCAAAATTCTCATTAGGGATTTTTGGCAGCCATGCGATTGTGCTCATATTGACTACACAAAACTGACCATTTATAAGCCACCTCAAACAATTCTTGCTGAACTTTTCTTTGATCTTCCAGCACTTGAGATTTGTCTTTCCCCACATTTTCAAGCTCCACTTTGTACCTTATAGTTTCCGCAGTGCATTTACATTTTTCCTCCTTTAGAGATGATAAGGCAGCCTCACAAACTTTTATTTCTTCCTTCAACTTAATGATTTGTTCCTTCAAAACTACTTCCTTCTGTTGAGCTTCATCATAGAAATTCTCTACCTCGGAAATTTTGGTTACAAGATTAATGGCCACCTCATTCCCACGAGCTTCAACCACTCCCAACTTGTCAATGGTAGCAAAACCTTGCTTAAAGGAACATAGAATGCTTGGGAATTCTTGATGCATAGTGTCTATAATATCTTTAAGTCCATTTGATAGAGTTACATCTTTAAAAGGAAGGTTGGACAGGAAATTAAGAGCAGACAAAAGACAAAGGCTGTTAGTCTCAGAGCTAACTATGTCCTTCAGAGACATCTTCAGATACTTTTCAAGCTCGACAAGGGTCTTTCCAACTCGGTTATCTTCACCCTCTATGGCCACATTAACGGGAGAAAATAAACTCGTGATACCATTGGCCCTAGAGTCTTGAATAATTTTAGGATGCCCTTCATTTGCTTTAGCAATCTCAGTTTGGTTGCTCCTAGTTTCACTCTGAGAAGAATATGAAGAAAATATAGCAGAAAAGACGTTAGCATCAAGCCACAATATTTGCAAAGCATTGAGTTTCTTAATACCACTTTTGATAGAATCATATAAGTGCAAGTAGAAGTTAAAATGTGAGTGTCATGACTACAAATGCTCTAAATTTAAATTTCAAGTTGAAATTCAGTACTTCCTATCTTTTTTCAAATCCACTCCTGTGGCAAATGTTAAATCAAAACGACAACATTATTTTTATGCTGTCCAAATATGTTAGAAATGTGAATGGCATAAAATCAACTTACATGTGGATGTGATCTACTTTGAGAAGTAACTATTTGGTCCAACTGTGAGCTAACAGATTCAGAATAAATTGATGAAGCTACCATATTGGTGTTGTTTGCTATGGTTTCCTCTACAAATTTTTGCTCAACATTCTGCACAAGAACAAGAAATACATACTAGTAAGGTTGTTATTGATGGCAGTTAGACATGCGTATTGATTTAAAATAATTGATGTTATTTTTGTTTGCCATTTACCTGAGGAATTTCGGGGCTATTTACAATTTCTCCAAGTGGCTTTCGTTGGTTCATCAAACACGGTTCACTAATCTGTTGTTTGTCCACCAATGCCTGAACACAGTAATGAACAGGTGTAAAATCACTATACTCTCAATACTTTTATTTCATCCAATACTCGAAAAAATATTTATTAGACTCACATTTGAGGGAGTTTCACATAGAAGAATGTCCAAATAACTTGGAGTTGGCCTTTGAACAGGTTGTGAGTTTGTTAATGATGTTGCTATTGGTATTTCTAGAGTGGAAACTTTTGCAACAAATTCCTTCTCTGGTTCTTCATTTATCGGAGCCACAATAAGGTCATTAGAATCAACACCTATTTCACCTTCTCTATCAACCAATTTAGAACCTTCTTCGAAGCTATTATTAACATTATGGGTCTCCAAACGTACAAAAGTTCTTTTGCAGTTTTCTTTAGGCCCATCACCTTGTTCAACAGCATGGGAAACTAGTTCCATGTCCACACTACTAGACCTGTGTAACAAACTTAAATCATTCGCTTTATGCATCCCAAAGAGCAGAAAACTCAAAAACTGATGTTTCAATCTTGTAAGAATTTCAGATACCACCACAATGTATATATAAACAGAAACAAATTATCACTCAACCGCAACATAGAGATATAACATCATATTGACAAAAAAACTGAGCTTTTATCTGGGACCACCAAAGTCATTTCAGACTCTTAATTTCATTCATTCTTTACATTACATAGTCAAGAAGAAGTTAAACGATCATACCTCTTAGGATTCTCATCCATTTGTCTTTGTGCAATGTCCTCTCTCAACTTAGGATCCTTTGCCACAACACGTTGACGCATTTCATCTACCCATGAACTCTCAAATCCAATTTCAATAGCTTCTTCGCATAGTTTATGGAACTCTTGTTCTCTTTGAGGACTAACATTATCAACATTTTCCTTCTGAAGGAACAACAACATATCTGCCAAAACTTTCAACCTCCAAGCTTGAAAGCGCTCACTAGACTTCTCACAAGCATTCCAAAGATGAGGATATGTTGTTATTGCCTCCACCAGAAGATCAATTTGTGTATCGTCCAAATCAACAAAATGTTTAAATGCTCCCAATCTTACGTGGATATCTGCAGAAGCTGTAAAAAGTTTGAGAGGATGATATGAAAATATAGGATGAAAACGAGAAAATAAGAAATAAAAAACCTGGAGAAATGTCAATGTTTTTGTTAGAAACAATATCTATTCCCTCTTGTTTATCCAACAGGTTCAACCCTTCTTCTACTTGGATTTCTTGGCTTGGCACTATTCCTGCCTTTCCTTCATTCATCTTATCATCTTGTTCAAAAACTTTGGAATGTTGGCCAAGTATGTCCACGCTACTAGACTCAATGTGAGTTGCAACACCACCTTCAATGCTAATGTCTTCAATATCATCGGACAAAACTTTTGTCTTAGCTTCCTCTGCAACAGGCCCATCTTTAATACTTTCATTTCCTACGTTTCCAATCTCCTGTATACCATCAAAAATTGAAAAAAAATACGATTTAGTGAGAGTGAGAGGATCTAAAGTTTGAAAGGACCACTATTTTCAATGTACATTATATGGTGGTATGATAGTAATTTTAGTGATTTTTAGTGATTTCTTACCCTGGTTTCTTCAAGAGCATGTTGGTCTGGATAACCTCCCACACTGTTTAATTCCTGATACACCAACTTTTGTTTGAAATATTGAACAAGAATGTAAGAGTTAGACTTGGTATCACAAAATCCATTTTTAAGTTTAGTAATTTTGTAGTTATATGCTAAGGTATTATATGCAGCTAAGTTTCCATACAAATCTAGTTGATTCTTAATTATTTGACATATCATGACATTATCTAATGCAGTTCCTTCTTCGACACCACTCAATATTCTAGATGCTGCACAAGTCCATGGTTTGTGTCCATCTATCTATGTATGATTCACTCATTTATTTTCCATTGACCAATTCCTATATGAAATGATCGTACTAAATGAGAAGTTAAAAAATATAGCCAAGTTATAAATAACAGTTTTTTTTTTTTTCATTAATTGATTGAGTCATAACAAATGGAGACAAGATGCAAGTAATGATACATGTTCTGTTATCCAAACTTTAGTGAAGTAATTGATGAGTTATTATTTAATAATTTTATAATTTTTTTATTGTATTTACTTTGCATATTGGTTGGTTCTGACCTGTGACGAAGGGAACTCATTGTTATCCCCAGTTGTAGAATCTTCCACAGCTATATCCCATATGAAATTTTCTATGTCCTGCCTTCCAAGTTTAATGTTTTCTAAATCTGTGACAAAAACATATATATTAGAGAATTATTGTAGCAATAAAACACAAACAAAAGGAGAATACAATAACCACAACTTTCCCTGATCCATCATTAAATTATTACAGTTCAAAATAAAAAATGGTTTACATAGTTTCATAATAGGAATTTTTTTTTTATCATTCAACGAAATAAAGATAATGTGGTGATTGTAGGATAATTTATTATAGAAATATTTGACAAGACTTATTTCAAATGTAATCATATTCTATGAAATATTAACAAACAAGTTTAGTTGTGGAATTCAGATTTAACAAGTGCATTCAACACAAATTACCTATAATTCTACTAGCACAAGGTCCTACAACTAGAGAAATTTCAACAGATTACTTAATATAAAAAAGAATATTAAAAAAGATAATGATATAAAAATTTATATTTGAAGACTCTGTATAGTATTTACCTTCAAAAGAGAAATTTTCACGAAGTTTCTCAAGAGTAGTTGTGGAAGTCAAAGAGAGTTTTGGACATTCGTAGACGATGCAAATCTTTAAATTGGGAAATTTAATCTCTTGGTGACAGTTTAAAAGATGCCTATATATTAAAAGTTGCAGTCTTGGAAGCTCCGCTTTAGTCCTTCCTAGCAAGTCATGTTTTCCTTGTCTACATCTAACAAGCTCTTCTAGTTCAAAGGCTTCATTAATCATCAACATACGAAGATTCGGAATGTCATCAGATGCAGATCCAGTGAATAAAGTTTTGAACTTGTGGCATCCTTCAATGTACAATGCTTCTAGTTTTGGGAAGTATGGTTGAGGAGAAATATTAGACAATGTTTTATCCTCCTCATCCTCTTCAATGATTTGTCTTAATTTTTTACAGAATCTTATCTTGAGAATAATCAACTCTGGTAAGCATAATCGTGAAAGAGACTTTGGAAAGATTACTGTCAATTTTTCACATCCCATTATTTGTAATGAGGTAAGATGTTGGAGATTAACTAAATTCTTAGATGTAGATGCTGTAAAAATTGATAGAGTTCCTGAAAAGCAAATATACAATTTTCTTTAAATAACTGTAAATTATATAGAGAGTTTAAAACGTAAATATAATTCTTTTAATTTTGACTGAGACAAATTTCGTTGGTTCAAGTAAAACTAGATTAGTGATGTCTGGAGTTTGAATCCTACCAATGGAAAATAATTAATGACCGGGATAAAATTGTTTACAATTAATACGTTTAAATTTTTCATATATACAATAATAGATTCACAATTTTTATGTTACTTCTACATAACTTCAACTAAGCAATAACATGTAGACTTACTAATGCATGCTTAAACATATTTACAAATGCAAAAAGAAAAATGTACCTGGGCTATGGTTCACAACTGTTGTTGATGGAATTGAAGTGTTATACAAATGTGGATGCTTACCTTCCTCAATGATTTCATTAAGTTCTTCTTTTTCATCTTCCTCTGCTGTAACAATATCCTCAATTATTTGATCCAGCATGTCACATTTTTCTATCTTGAGCACTTTCAATTGACCTAAGCCTCCTACAATGCTGGCTGAGAATATATGTTTTAATTCTTTACATCTATATACCTCTACTTCCTCAAGATTTTGGAAGATTTGTACAGGATGCCCAGTGGTTAATTTCTCCATATTGTCATCATCTGCTAATATATGCTTCAGTCCATCACAGTCTGATATGTTTAATATTTTCAATTGTACCAAACTTCGAGCAACCACATACGTGAAGAGACATGTCAACCGTGGACACTTATTTATATACAGCTTCTCTAAGTTTTCAAAAGGCCCATTGGCAGGTGAAAAACAATGCCATAAAGCTCTTAGATTTTCCATGTTATCCATTCTCAGGGAATGCAACTTGGAGAAGGGAGTTACCACCCCACTCAAATGGTTACTAGTGTCAATCAAACACTCTATCTCCTTAGAATCATGTATCTCAAACTTAATCAACTCATCCAAACCTCCTCCTTCAATTTCAAATATATTGGGGATCATATTTTTTGCACCTCCCTCAATATTGCCTACAAATAGATCCTTTGACTTTTTTGCCAAACTCTTAATTACCTCATTCGATATGCGAAAATAGTTAAGTAATAATGTTTTGTGATGAAGGGAAGATTCTTCATAACTATAAAAATTTCTGGATCCTAATACAATTCCATACCTTTGCAGTGTTTGGGGGACACTAAACACGTTAAAGAATTCAATAATGTCTTCACCGTTAGGATCCCATTCTCCTTCAATATCAACAATGTACAACTCTTCCAGTAGTGGGCTTCTTTTGATCACTTCAAACTTCTTCCCATTAATGTCACATCCATTTAACTCTAACAATTTTAAGGTTGTTAGTTGTGTAATTGCACCATCGAATTCAGGAAATGAAGGCAATGAGCAGTCGTACAGTGAAAGACTTTGAAGTTTCTTCATATCGTTTAAAAATGAGAAGTCGCTCAATTCATAACCGTAAATGAGTAGAGAACGAAGATTCGTTAATGTTTTCAAAGACATTTTTGACAGTGCTATTTTTCCATCATCACGATTACTGACAAGAATCAAAACTTTGAGCATTCCCATTCTTTTGAAAATTTCATCAAATTCTTCCGATTTAGACGCTAAGCATAAAAACTCAAGATTCGAGCAATCCAAGTCATTTGGAAATTTCTCACAATAAAGATATCTTACTGAATTTTGCTCCAAAATCGCATCTTTTTCCAATTGGCACTTGATGATATTATTCTCATTCTTTGCTATCAAGTGGGCCACATCACGAACCACGTCATGCATTTTGACAAATTCATCCTCTTCATCCAACAATAAACAACAACTAACGAGCTTAATTTTGGCTGCAATCACTTCACTCCTTGCCCCTTCGTATGAGTGTGCTTCATCAACTAAACCTAACCCTATTGCACATCTTGTTAAAATTTCAACTGGAATTTCAAAATCTTCGGGGAACACAGAACACAATAGGAAAAGTGATTTAGCTTCTTTAGTATCCAAATTATCATAGCTCAACTGCAAGCACTTGTAGGGATCAACCAAACCTCTTTCTATATTTACTGGCTTAGAACTTCTCAATTTATTCAATGCAACTCTCCATATCGTCTCAGCTTTTCCCTTCAAACTACTAGCAACGGCTGCAATGGCAACAGGCAATCCTTTACATTCATTGGAAACTAATCTTCCCAGATGCTGTAAGGTATCAGAGGTGCTTTCAGATATAAGTGCTTTACTTTGGAAAAGAGTCCACGCTTCTTCATCTGTCAAAATTGGCAAGTAAATCTTTCTCTGACAATCCATTAAAGTACAGACTTCTTGTGATCTAGTGGTAATGAGAATCTTGCAGCCTTTATGATGTTCAGAGGAGGGAATCCCTATGCGACCAAAGTCAAGCTTCTCCCATACATCATCTAGAATCACAAAAATTTTTTTCTCCTGGGTTAATCTCAAGCACAATCGTTGGGCTCTCTCCATTTCTTCGGTTTCTGGAAATGTATACTGCAGTGAACTTGCAATTTTTTCTTGGATCCTTCGAACGTCCACTGTACTAGAAACAGGCACAAAAAGAACTTTGTCAAAAAGATGCTCCGCTTCTACTACTTTCCTAACCTCCATTGCTAGTGTGGTTTTACCACAACCCCCCATCCCATACAATCCAATGATGGAAACATCAGTATTTTTCACTGCCTCCAGTAATTGATCATATGCAGATTGTCTACTATCAAAATTCATGCATTTTTCTGAGAGAATATCAAGGGTGCCTGAAGGAAGTGTAGCAATGCGGTCCAATGGCGCATATTTTTTACCCTCTTCAATCAACTTTTCAAGGTCCGCAGATTTATTTGCTAACTTTTTTCCCACACGGTATCGCCAAATCCAATTTGGACAGTGCCTAATACAACAGAATTTTTTGGTTCTTGCCTCTTTCAACAACTCATTGACATTGTCTACGTCATTACTAGCATCTTGCAGCCACTTGTCAACAACTTCACTAGTCTTTCTCGTTTGTCTCTTGGCATGTGTAGCAAATTTTTGGACACTATCTCTCGTTGCAATCAAATTACCCTCTTCTTCTTCAAGCTGTTCGACGAAATTGTTAAAGCAGCAAGGATAACGTAATTGATTTAGTGCTCCGCTCACTAAATCACTTGCAACAGAAGTTACAACACCCAAGAGGCACTCCATCAATTTGTTCTACCAAATGCAACTTTCTTTCACCTAAAGAGAAGAAGATGAAAACACTATATAAGTTTTATAATTATATTTGGATACGTTAGATAAAAAAATATTTTAAGATCACTTATTATATTTTCTGGTATGTCACATTTATATCACAGAAAAAGGGTTATCAAGTCACGTCTGGTTAGTAAATTTAATGTTTTATATCCTAGTGAATTATTGAATATATTTATTACTTGTTACATACTAGTATACTTATTCAATGCAAAAAGTGTTGACATGGTTTAGAGTAACAGTGAAAATTTTATGGGGTTCCTATGTTGTCAAGGGGAATGGAACTTGGGTTTTGAAAGAAAAATTGAAAAGGTTGAAAGGAGATCTCAACGTGTTGAATAAGGAGGTATTTGGGGACATTAACAAAACTAAAAAATCAATTTTGAATTAAATAAGGACACTAGATTTAAGAGATGAGGAGGGAGGATTAGATGAAAAAGGTAGGAGACAAACAAATACTTAGTTTGTTAAGCTAAAAAGATAAACTTCAGGGAAAAATCATTGAAAAACAAAAGTCAAGATCAAAATGGCTGAAGGCAAGTGACTTAAACACAAAATTTTTGACAATATAACCAAATGGGAGAGTAAAGAACATAATTAAGGGGCTGAAAATCGGAGAGGAGTGGTGTGAAGATTTGGTTAGGGTAAAGGAAGAAATTAAGAGCAGTTTTGAGAACAAATTCTCAGACAAGTTTGCAAAGACTGTTAGGCTTGATAATATACATTTCATGATGGTCAACGATGAGGACAATGCCATGCTTACCAGTAGATTTACAAAGGAGGTCATAAATGCGTTACCTTTGTTCTATCTTTCATTTTTTAAGGCCCCTAATACAATATGCAAACTCATACGAAAGATACAAATTCAGTTTCTTTGGAGTTGGGGTCACAATGATAGGAAAATTGCTTGGGTGGCTTGGGATAAAGTTTGTTCCCCAATAAAAGCGGGAGGGTTAGGAGTTAGGGACATACACAAATTTAATGTGGCATTGTTCCGGAAGTGGAGGTTTGGAGTGGGGAAAGAGGGTGTATGGAAGGATATACTAGAATCTAGGTACGGTAATTGGAAGGACATGAAAATTGTTGGGAGGAATCGAAAACAATCCAATTGGTGGAAAGATTTATGTAAAATTTGTGATGTTGGAAATCAATTGAATTGGTTTGATAATAATATTAAGTGGGTATTAGGCAATGGTAAAAAAATACAATTGTGGGAGGATAACTGGATTGGGGTCAACCACTTAAAGATAGGTTACCCAGGTTGTATTCTTTAACTATGTGTAGTGAAAAAGTAATAAGTGAGGTGAAACAATCGATAATTTGAGATAATGTTCAGGTTTTTTTATTGGAGATTTATATGGAGGAGGGAGTTGTTTGAATGGGAAAAAGAATTGCAACAACAGTTAGAATTGATTCTAACTACTACATAATGGAAGAGAAATAGGTCGGATGGTTTGACATGGGGAATGGATGAGGGACAGGGATATACTGCCTGATCTAGTTATACATTATTGGATAATGAAGAAAATTACACAACAAAAGAAGTCTTCAAGCTACTGTGGAACTTAAAAGTGGCCTCCACTGCATAAATTTTTGTACGGAGAGTATTTTGGAATAGGCTTCCAATGAGATCAATTTAACTGTGAGGGGAGTGCAATTACCAAGCATCATGTGCCCTATGTATAACAAGTTTGAAGAAAATGTAGAACATATATTTTTAAACTGTGACATTGCTCGTCAAATTTGGGATACATGTGATAAATGGATAGGCAACATCTCTTAAAGATATTATTCTATTTTGAATAATTTTCAGAGCTTTTATCTGGCGAGCCTAAATGAGAAATCTAATATGGTTTGGCTAGGAGTGTGGATAGCAATAGTGTGGGAAATATGGATACAGAGAAATAAGGTTGTTTTTAATAATGATGTAGTCAATGCAGTAGAGATTTTTACCCTTGCTCAACTTAAAGGGTGGTTGTGGGCAAAATTTAAAAAAGGTGAGGTAAATTTCTCCTTGGCCGAATGGATGATAAGCCCACTAAAGTGCCTGCAATAATTGATATATTTTCTTGGGTAACAATACTGCTATGATCTATGAATTTGGTAGAGGCATATTACCTGCGGTAATGATTATGAGGCTTTGTGGTGTTAGTGGATAGGAGTGTGACTGTGAGGCTGGAAACTGTGTGTTGTTTCTGTTTTATGCAAGTAAGGACAGAATGGGAGAAAGTGGAAGCATGCTGCTACTCTGAAATATGGGGTATAGATTGTTGGAGTTAAAATAAAACTTCGACAAATCACGACAAATGGTGGAATGAAGCATTGGGACATAATTCAGGGACCTAAGAACAGATTTAAGGAAATAACAACCTATAACAGCTTTTGTTGGTTAGAGTGTGTCGTTAGTAGGCTAATAACAAAGAAAGAAAACCCACAAGCACTACAAGAAAAAGTTAAATTATCGACGAAATTTTATCGACAGAACTTTATCCGTCGGTAAAATATCATTAATGACACTTTTATCAACATATTTCTGAGCCCGTCGATAATTACTGATGGTTCAGAAATCCATTGGTAATTACCGACGAACTCAGAAATCCATCGGTAAATTTACATACAATCAATCTACCGATAAAATTTGGGTGTTTCCGATTGAATTTTCTCGTTGGTTGTTTTTTTTGTGTAGTGAAGGTTTAGAGGATTATAGGCTAATTTCATTAGAAGGAAGTGTATATAAATTAGTTTCAAAGATATTATCAAAAAGGCTACAAAATATTTATAGATAGAAAACATTCAACTCATTTGTGGAAGACGAGGGTTGGAGGGTGTCTTGGTGGTTAATGAGGTTATAGATGAGGTGAAAAACAAGAAATATAGTTGAATAGTGGTCAAGGCCAATTTGGAGAAGGCTTATGACTTAGATAATTGAGATTTCTTGATACATATGATGAAAAAATTTGGTTTTAGTTCAAAATGGTGTAAACGGATAAGGGGATGTTTAAAAGTATAGTGACAATTAAAAGCATTTTAAGGTGTTTCAAAATAGCCTCATGTTTTAAAGGTGAATTTTCATAACACTAGGCTAGGAGCAATAGAGGTTGAACCAAGAACCATCCACAAATTTTCCCTATTATTAAATTGTAGAATTATGACCTTTCCATTCACATACTTTCGGGTGTCAGTTGGGGTGAATAAAAAAAATGATTTTTTGGGTGGATATTCTAGCAAAAGTTAGAAAGAGGTTGACGATGAATCCCTTTATTAATTTATTTTTTATTAGAAAAAAATAAAAGTATATATGGTTTGTAAACTCATAAATGATCTATGACCTACTAGATGGTCAGACAACCATATAATCATATGATGAATTTATGTTTTAATGATAACAAAAACAACTTGAATGATTTATTTGTATTTTAAATATTCTAATAAAGTTTTGTACAACTATAATACATAATTGACTTTATGAGCATCTACAACATGTGTTCATGAAAGTCAGTCTGATAAGATTTGTTAATTGCACAACAAAATTTTGACAAAATGTTTTATTTGTGATTTAAATGATCTAATGGTGTTTTATATAACTGTGGTATGTAATAGATCCTTTGGCGGTCTATAACTTTTGTTCATGAGAGATGGTTTGATAGATTGTTCATGATAGACGGTGTGATGAACAAATTGAACGCGTAACAAATTTTTTATAATTATGATAAACAAACTCTTCATAATACATATACTTATTAAAAGCATGTTTAATCAAAGTAATATAATATCTTAAAACAAAATATTATGTTTGCATGTTTTGTGGAACAAAAAGATATTCACAACATTTTTTTTAGAAAAAAATCTTTATTATCTCTTCCAGAATTATCTTGCTTAAACAAATTTTATTAGTTGTGATTTAATGCAAATATCTCTAAATTCTTTTAAACAGAAACAAATTGAATAATTAAAGCTTTTTGTTTTGAGTTGCTAACATAAGAAAGATGAAGATATTGCAAAATTTTTAACCAATTCAAGTACTAAAGACTAAATTTGAAAGGCTATATAAAGGGATTGAAGGTGAAGAACAAAAAAAAGGCAACCAAAGCAAGAAAATCTATACAAGTGATCTTGCTAAAATTACAAGAGCTACAATATATAGTCAAACTATTAGAGCATATATTCTTTTGGATTGAGTACTAAACCATTGAAATTCTTCATATTGTAAAGTTATACCCTTGTGAGCTGTTTTTGTGTTGTCTTTGAGAGTGTTCTTTATTTTATAAAGTGTTCTTAAACTTAGGGGGAGGTTAAGAAGATATAATCTAAGGAGGTGTGAATACTCATTATAACCTAGACATGTGCGAATATTCATTGTAACATAGAGAGGTCAGGATACTTGTGGTAACCTGGAGATGTGAGAATACTTGTTGTAACCTAGAGAGATGAGAATACTCGTTGTAACCAAGTGCGTTCGTTAGTGAAAACTCTTAAGCAGTTGCCTTAAAGGGACTGTTAAAGTAAGTATTTGGCCTAAGTTCAAGAGGGGGGGTGAATTGAACCCTTTTCGATTCTTTTCGCAAACTTGCTTTTTAATGTAAGAATACAAATTCTTAAAAGAAACTTATAATGCAA